>CENU01204696.1_pt1 | contig 30585 bp, 29 predicted proteins | sample 361331 | NCBI WGS metagenome assembly CENU01 (sample SAMEA2619766, study PRJEB7988) | marine metagenome | isolation source: saline water (ENVO:00002010), including | reverse complement strand
TCGCGATAAGTAAAAAAATGTATGTTTGGTGTTTCATACCATTGGTAGGATAACTGACGTGTAACCGGCATTTTACCTAAAAAGAATAACTGGCAGCGTGCTGACCAATGTCCAAAATTAGGAAAAGTTATAATACACTCGCGACCAACCCGCAACATCTCATCGAGAAGTAGGTGTGGGTGACGCATTTCTTGGATCGCCTGAGCCATAATTATACTATCAAAGCAATTGTCGGAAAAGTTGCTTAATCCAGTATCGAGATCCTGCTCAATAACGTTTATACCCTTTTTAATACATTCAATGATAGATCTTTCATCGATCTCTAAACCGTAGCCGTTTACTTGATGGATTTTCTGTAGATTTCCTAAAAGGCTACCGTCTCCGCAAGCCAAATCAAGCACACGACTATTCGATCTTATCCAAGGAAGTATTGAATTTAGTATTTTATCCATAGTTCAGCAATTGACGTTTTTTACGATTCGATTTAGGAAGGTGCTGAGAACTTTTTGATATCTTGAGTTAGGAAGTAAAAATGCGTCATGTCCCTGCGATGAAGAGATTTCAGCATGGGTGACATCGCGTCCGGCAGTAATCAACGCTTTAGTTATTTCCCTAGATCGCTCAGGAGGAAACCTCCAGTCACTACTGAAAGTGAGAACTAAAAATTTACAGCTAGCTACCTCAAAAGCGACACTTGGTTGCTTATTATATTCACTACCGAGATCAAAATAGTCCAACATTTTCGTCAAGAGTATGTAGGAGTTTGCATCAAATCCATGTGCAAATTTGTCGCCTTGATAGTTGAGATAGCTCTCGATTTTAAACTCAATAGATTCTCCCTTTTCGCCAAGAAAATTACCATTAAGTAGCTCTCGACCAAATTTTTCTGCCATAGATAAATCGGATAAATAGGTTACATGGCCGATCATTCGAGCTAGCGCGAGTCCTTGGAGGGGTTTTTTGTTTTTTTCTTGGTAATGCCCGTGATGGAAATTAGGATCTGCCTTTATTGCTCGCCGTGCAATTTCATTGAAAGCGATGTTCTGTGCGGATAACTTCATTGCGGAAGCAATCACGACTGCGCTTAATAATCTATCAGGATAGGTTATAGACCAATGCATTGCTTGCATACCGCCAAGGCTTCCTCCAATAACTGCAGCCCAACATTTTATTTTGTAATGGTCCATAAGCATGCGTTGCGAGGCGGTCCAATCACTGATTTGTAGTTTTGGAAAATTTGGACCCCAAGCTGCGTTCGTTTTGGGATTAATTGAAAGTGGCCCCGTGCTACCGTGACATGTGCCTATATTACTTGGGCTCACCACAAAAAATTGGTCTGTATCAATTGATTTACCCGGACCAATCACGTTATCCCACCAGCCTGGTTTTTTGTCACCAACGTGCCACCCAGCCGCATGATGGTTACCGGTTAGTGCATGACAAACTAGCACCGCATTTGATTTATTTATGTTAAGTTGGCCATAGGTCTCTACGCACAGAACATGATCTAACAACCTCATACCGCATGATAACTCAAGTGGTTCAGGAATATGGACGACGTCCGTTTGGATCTCTCCTAAATTGGATCTGTCTAGAGGATTAGAAACTATTTTGGTAGCCAAATTTACAACTTAACAATTAAACAACAAAGTAACATTGTACAACGAAAATTGGGAAGTTTTTGTTATTATGAAAGGATTATTTGCTTAAAATGTTCCGGAGAAGAGGATATGCGTTATATCAATTTGGGGGCGAATGGCCCCCGAGTTTCGGTCGTTGGTTTAGGCACAATGACATGGGGACAACAAAATAATGAGAGTGAAGCATTCGCACAGATGGATTTTGCAAAGTCGCGTGGCATTAATTTATTTGATGTGGCTGAGTTGTATCCGGTGCCGCCTCGTCCTGAGACTTACGGATTGACTGAGCGCTACATAGGGAATTGGTTAGCTGATAGAGGTCATAGGGATGAGGTAGTCCTGGCTACAAAGGTAATTGGTAGATCAACTGGCCTAAATACCCCCTACGCCGGATATATCAGAGGTGGTTCGAATTTAAATCGCGACAATATTAGGAGAGCAGTAGAGGGCTCGTTGGTGCGCCTTCGTACCGATTATCTTGACCTTTACCAAGTCCATTGGCCTGAGAGAGACTGCAATATTTTTGGGAAGCGAGCTTACCTTCATAATCCTAAAAATGACGGTGTGACTATTCTTGAGACCTTGGAGGCGTTAGGTGAATTAGTGAATGAAGGGCTGGTTAAGTATGTTGGCATTTCTAATGAGACGTCGTGGGGTCTGATGGAATATCTGCGCTGCTCAGACAAGCATCGCTTACCCAGAATCGTTAGTTTACAGAATCCCTACAATTTGCTTACGCGGCAATATGAAATTGGTTTAGCTGAGATGGGTCTCAGGGAGTCGGTCGGGTTGCTAGCGTATTCGCCGATGGCCTTTGGGGTTTTAAGTGGGAAATATTTGCACAAGAATATGCCAGAGAATTCCCGCTTGGCGCTTTTTAAACGCTTTTCCAGATACAGCAGCGCATCAGTATATATCGCAACAGAAGCATATGCAGAGATTGCTCGAAAACATGGCTTATCTCTAGCTCAGATGTCGTTAGCTTTCGTTCTTCAACAACCTTTTTTAGGTAGTTGCTTGATTGGCGCAACCAGTATTCGGCAGCTCCAAGAAAACATAGATGCTCACTCAGTTAGGCTATCAGCGGAGGTTTTGAGAGATATAGAGGATGTACATTCTTGTTACCCAGATCCCGCAGTCTAGTAAAAAAATTAGATCAAAATAAAATTGACTCTATTGTGTATTTAACTGTTGGTAAGATTCTATCCCTAATTATTATGAGGCCAATTAGAGCAACCATCGATGAAATATCGAGAATTCCTATCGGAGGAATTAGGCGTCTAAACGGGCTAAGATAAGGTTCCACTATCTGGCTTATCAGGCTTATGTGAGGATGCTGCAACGCATCTAGCCAGCTAGCAACAGCTATAATGATTATTCCCCAAAAATAAATATCTACTACGCTTACAGTAACTTCATAAATTGAAATAAGGAAATAACTTGGAAGTTCGATGAAAAGTCTCTGACCTGTTAATATCAAAATGCAAACGTATATCCACTTGAACACCAACGCTCCCATCAATGCAGCTGTGTTAAAAGTGCCGAGGGTGGGAAAGACTCTATGAAGAGGTTCAACTAAAGGAGCAGTGATTCTGAAAATTGCTTGGGCTAGGGGATTAAAAAAGTCTGCTTGGACCCACTGTAAAAGAAGACGCAATAGCATAAAAAAACTACATAATTGCAAAGCGATATGTATCAGGTTTAGGGCCAAATCGTTAAACGCGCTCATGCAAACTTACACCTTTTATATAATTAGATTATTGTCCATATTCCTCTGAAAGTTTCTGCGCTCGTTCTAATGCTGCTTTCATTGCTTTAAAAATAAGTAGGTCAAGATTGCCGGCCCGAAGTGTAGCTATGGCTTGCTCTGTCGTTCCACCCGGTGAAGTAACCTGACTTCGAAGCTCACCAACCTCTGAGTGAGAATTGAGTGCCATTTCAACCGAGCCTTTTGCAGTTTGTAATATTAGATTTTTTGCAACGCTAGGGCTAAGACCAAAATCTTCAGCAACGCGTTGCATTATCTCAAAAATAAGAAAAAAATACGCTGGAGAGCTTCCAGAAACTGCCGTAACCGAATCTATATCTTTCTCATTCTGAAGCCAACAGGTATAACCAACAGTGCTGAAAATACGTTCTACAATTGAACATTTTTCGATAGTTACATGTCGGTTAGCATACATACCAGTAGCACCTACCATGAGCCTTGAAGGCGTGTTAGGCATTGAACGAACAATTGGGACACTTTTACCAAACCATTTTTGTAACGCACTTATAGGTACTCCCGCAGCAATGGAGACTACCACTGTCTGCACTTGTATCACTGAGGATAACTCTAAAACCACTTCCCTCAGTATTTGTGGTTTAACTGCGAGTATCACTATATCGGCATAACGAACAGCGGATTTGTTATCACTCATAAATTCAATCTGATGCTGTTTGGTGAGGCTGTTCTTGGCCGCTTGGCTTGGATCGCTGACAAGTATTTCTGTACTTGGATACCCATTACTTATTAGTCCGTTTATTAAAGCGAAAGCCATATTTCCGCCGCCAATGAACGCGATTTTGTAGATGTCATCTGTCAATGTAGGTTCCTAATTTGTAGCGACTTTTCGTCGAGGACCAAAAATGTCGCTTCCAACACGCACTATAGTTGCCCCTTCGAGGATGGCGGCCTCTAAATCTTGAGACATCCCCATGGAGAGGGTATCTAATTTATCATTACTATCCAATCTATTATTGATTTCAGCAAATATATGACTGAGCTTAGCAAAGCTCCTACGTTGATCTATCTCAATAATTTTGGATGCTGGTATCGCCATGAGACCTCGTAGATTTAATTGCGGTAGTTCAATAACCTGTTCAACTATCTTTGAAAGTTCTTTGATCTTGAATCCAGATTTAGATAACTCATCATCAATATTAATTTGAAGACAGACATTTAAAGGTGGTAATTGAAGATTTCGATGCGCACTCAAACGTTTTGCAATCTCGATTCGGTCTACGCTGTGTACCCAATCAAAAAGGTCAGCTACCTGTCGGGTTTTATTTTTCTGTAATGTGCCGATGAAATGCCATTTTAAACCGTCTAGACATACCTTTTTTATTTTTTCCTGCGCCTCTTGTAAGTAGTTTTCCCCGAAATCTATTATGTTCGAGGTAACTGCGACCCTGATATCATCAGCATTCCTTGTTTTGCTGACCGCTAGTAGCTTAATTTCACTAACCTCTCGTCCAGCTAGTTGAGCCGCGCTCCTGATACGTTCTCTTACCTGCTCAACGCGTTCTGTAATTAATGTCATAGTTGCCTGGATACTCTATTATTGGATCTAGGAATTAGGCTGTTACCCAAGTTGGTTACAAAATGTATTCATTGGAGAAGGTCGTGAAAAGTCAAGCACCATATTCGGTTAGGGGTTGGATGCTGAAGAAGGCGCATTGAGCCATGTCTCAAGGATAAAAGCTGCCGCTAAATCATCTAGTTCCCCGCCGGGCCGAAATTTTGTTGCCTCATGACTCGATAACCTTTCGTCTACCATGACGGCACGTTTATTGAATCTTGCTGATAGCTGTCGAGCAAACTTTTTTGCTCTACCACTTAGTTTACCATCCGAATCGTCCATGTTTAGTGGGAGGCCGACTACTAATAAATCAGGAGACCACTCATCAATAATGCGCGAAACAGCACACCAGTCGGGCACTCCATTGTTTGCATTTAAAATAGTTAGCGGTGTTGCAATCTTGGCAGTGATATTTGCAGTGGCAACACCTATTCGTTTGAGTCCAAAGTCAAAACCAATTAATGCCTGACAACGGGCATCTCTAGGCATGACCAGAGATAAAAGAGAGCTTATTCATATCTATACCGATAGAGGAGGCAGCAGCACGAGCTCTGTTTTCACATTTAGTATTAAAAATAATTGCTGAATCGGCTGGAACTGTGAGCCAGCTATTTCGGACCAATTCCTCTTCTAGCTGCCCAGGCGCCCAGCTAGAATAACCAAGGGTTATTAACGAATGCTTCGGCCCATGACCTAAAGCGATATCGCTTAGAATGTCTTTTGAGGCCGTCAGGCTTATGTCTTCTGATATCTCTATAGTTGATTCCCATTTTTGGGTGCAGTTCTGATGCAAAATGAAACCACGATCTCGTTGCACAGGACCACCAGAAAAAACAAGAGGAGTGCTCGTTACATCAGAGTACTCAAGTTGAAGTTGGTCGAAAATAGCCTTGACGGGTATATCCATCTGATTATTGACCACTAAGCCCATTGCCCCTTCCTTGCTATGTTCACATAGGTAAACTACCGCATGAGAAAAATGAGGGTCTTTGAGTCCAGGCATGGCAAGAAGAAAGTGATTCTTGAGACTGGGAAAGTCGCTGTTAAAATCATCCATAAAAACAATATGAGGGTTTGTTTCGAAAAACTCAAGTGTAAATATACTATGTTTTTTGGAAATCAAAACATTAAATTTAAATTATCTTTCTTTTTTTCAAAAAGTTGTTTTTCTAAAGCCTCAATAAACTGATCACAAATTTGCAAATTTGTTACTCGTTCGATCTCTCTTGCACACGTCGGGCTCGTAACATTAATTTCTGTCAAAAAATCGCCTATAATATCGAGGCCTACTAAGAGAAGACCCCGCGATACCAAACTAGCGGCGATTTGACTCGCTATCCAATGGTCTCTTGAACTGAGAGGTTGAACGATTCCCTTGCCGCCAGCCGCCAGATTGCCGCGGAAATCATTTTTGCTCGGAACTCGAGCCAGACAGTAAGGCACAACCTCACCGCCCACGATTAGGATCCGTTTATCACCAGCCGATATCTGAGGGATATAACTCTGAGCCATGATCGTTTGATGACCATTTTTAGTAAGAGTTTCTAGAATTACATTTAAATTGGGGTCGTTTAATTTTACTCTAAAGATCGAAGTACCCCCCATGCCATCCAACGGTTTTAAAACGGTATCATTATGCTTTTCAACAAATTCTTTCAGACGCTTTTGATCACTACTTACTAAAAGCGGTGGGGTGCAGTTGGGGTAATAAGTTGCGAATATTTTTTCATTACAGTCTCGCAGAGAGCTAGGTCTATTAGTCACCAGGCAGCCACGCTTTTCAGCGGCTTCTAAAATATAAGTTGAGTAGAGGTACTCATTATCAAAGGGGGGATCTTTCCGCATGAGTACAACATTGAGCTCCGATAGTGGCCTCGACTGAGACGCCCCCAAAGAGTACCAAAGATTTGAATCGTCGAATACTTTGAGCGGCCGCATCTCTGCAAAAGGCTCACTATCTCTCATAAATAACTGATTTTGCAACGTGTAGAACAATTGGAAATTCGCCCGTTGGGCAGCCATCAGTAGACCAAGAGTGGTATCCTTGGCAAAGTTGACCATCTCAATGGGATCCATGACAACACATAGGCTTTTCACTTCTTCTTAAACTCCAAATTGGATTGTAAAAATGGTAGATCGGAATAATATCGCGCCATTATCGGATTGCAAGGGCGATTCTCATCAATTTCTTTCCACTCATCCTTGAAAAGGTTTAATTATTTTAGCCTCGCGGAGACTGTGTGTGATTTCTTCCCAAGTAGCGGAGGCAAACAATGGGAAACGCTACAGTATAATATCAACGTGGCAAATATCGTAACTAACGCGAAGCGTATATTTCGATGAAGTCTTCTGATTGTTAATAAATTAGCATTGAGGTTCCAAGTATAACTGCTAAAGTAACAGAGTTTTTGTGATGACATGATTAGCCATTAAACATCCTGGTTGGCGCATGGGGGTAGGTGGTTGCAGTTATTAAAAGGTTATCTGTCGCACCATAAGCGGGGAGTAAAGAAAGGTTTTTTAGTAAGAGCTTTTTTGTTTTTGTGAGGAGTTTATGGATCGTTACATAATTGCACCATCAATTTTGGCGGCGGATTTTTCTTGTCTCGGTGCCGAAGTTAAATCAGTATTGTCGGCGGGGGCGGACGTTATACACTTCGACGTGATGGATAATCATTACGTGCCAAATTTGAGTATAGGGCCAATGGTGTGCGGGGCTCTTAGAAAAGCAGGGGTAACTGCTCCAATTGATGTTCACCTTATGGTTCGGCCCGTTGATGAAATGATTCGTATGTTCGCCGATGTTGGCGCAACATATATTTCTTTTCATCCGGAGGCCTCAGATCATGTTGACCGATCTTTACAGTTAATTAATGAATTAGGTTGCAAAGGGGGACTGGTTTTTAATCCGGGTTCCAGTATAGAAATACTTGATTGGTTGCTAGATCGTTTAGATATCATCGTGCTCATGTCCGTCAACCCAGGATTTAGTGGGCAAAAGTTTCTTACCCATATACTGAATAAGATCCGGTTAGTAAGGGACCTTATTAACTCCAGTAGTAGGGATATTCTTTTAGAGGTTGACGGTGGAATTTGTGTAGAAAATATTGCAGATGTAGCAGCTGCTGGGGCTGATATGTTTGTCGCCGGTTCTGCAATTTTTGGGTCACAAGACTATTCTGAGGTTATATTGCAGATGCGTGCTGCGCTTGAGCAGGCGGTGAGACTGAAATAGTGAAAACTTTGTTCAAAGGTGACTTTTAAATGTAGCATTATTAAACTTTGGCCCCCTTTTATTGAGGGGAATCTCGTGTTAGAGATGTTTTTTTTTCTACTTTGACAATGTATATTCTTTTACCTTCGGTGAGGTCGATCAGGTGAATCCCAGACAATTTGAGAGCTACACAAAATCAAAATATAACCGAGTTCCGATTATACGTGAAGTGGTTGCTGACCTTGAGACTCCCCTCACTATCTATTTAAAACTTGCCAACGATAAGAATTCCTATCTTTTTGAATCGGTGCAGGGCGGTGAAAAATGGGGAAGATACTCGCTCATTGGGTTGCGATCAGAAACTACTATGATGATTTCGGGATATCATGTGAAAATAACTCGCAATGGGAAGTGCAGCAATAGTTATCAAACAAAAGATCCACTATCTGAAGTGGAGACTTTTCGAAAGTCTTTTAGGGTACCTGAACTACCTAATTTGCCTCGTTTTTGTGGCGGCCTGGTGGGCTACTTTGGATATGATACTGTGCGCTATGCAGAGCCTGTTTTGTCAAAGTCTACTCCACACGATGCTCTTGGACTTCCTGATATTTTTTTAATGGATTCTAATGAGATTGTTGTTTTTGATAATCTGAAGGGAACGCTCTTTATTATAGTGCATGCTGATCCAGCCGAGTGCGATGCTCTGGTCAAAGCAACCGCTCGTTTAGATGAATTACAGGGGCGAATGAAACTTCCCATCCCAAAACTTCCAGAACTTAATTTAAATGGTGATCCATCAGTGGATTTTATCTCTAGTTTTGAGAAAGCTGACTATATAGCGGCTGTTAAACGAGCGAAGGAGTACATTGTCGCCGGAGATATTATGCAAGTGGTGCCATCACAACGTTTATCCGCACCATTTTCTGCTCCAGCAATTAATCTCTACCGAGCACTGAGACTATTTAATCCATCCCCGTATTTGTACTATCTTCAATTAGAAATCTGCCAAATAGTTGGTTCGTCGCCGGAAGTTTTAGCTAGAGTAGAGGACGGCTTTTTGACTGTTCGACCAATAGCTGGAACTAGACCTCGCGGCGAAAACAGGTTCCAAGACGAAAAATTAGAAGAGGAAATGCTTTCGGATCCAAAAGAGTTAGCAGAGCATTTAATGCTCATTGATCTGGGTCGTAATGATGTGGGGCGGGTAAGTTTATCTGGAAGCGTCGATGTTACTGAGAAGATGGTTGTTGAGCGATATTCACATGTCATGCACATTACCTCAAATGTTGTTGGGCAAATAAAGCCTGAGCTAGGACCACTTGACATTATTCGTGCAACTTTACCTGCTGGAACGTTGAGTGGCGCTCCAAAGATTCGCGCAATGCAAATCATCGATGAGCTTGAGCCTGTAAAGAGGAATATCTATGGAGGAGCTATCGGTTATATTGGTTGGAATGGCAATGTTGATACTGCCATCGCGATTCGAACGGCGGTGATAAAGGATGACACTATTTATGTTCAAGCGGGAGGCGGAGTGGTAGCAGACTCTGATCCCGAGATGGAGTGGCAAGAAACTATGAACAAAGCAAAAGCGATCATAAAAGCCGCAGGCATGGCAAATGCAGGGAAAATTCATGATTCTTATGTTAGATAATTATGATTCATTTACATATAACGTCGTTCAATATATGAGTGAGTTAGGTGCGACGGTGCACGTTCATCGTAATGATGAAATCACTATTAAAGATATCAAAAATATGAATCCAGAAAAAATTGTTATATCCCCCGGACCTTGCACTCCTGATGACGCAGGAATCTCGATGGAGGTGGTTCGGGAGTTCGCAGGTGTTTTCCCTATCCTTGGTATATGTCTAGGCCACCAAAGTATCGCTCAGGCGATGGGAGGTGCTGTCGTGAGAGCAAGACAGGTTATGCATGGAAAAACTTCGTTGATCTACCATACAGGAGAGGGCGTCTTCGATGGACTTGATACTCCTATATTGGCGACCCGTTACCATTCTTTAGTGGTAGATCGGCATACTTTTCCCAGTTGTTTGAAGGTCACCGCTTGGAGTAGACGTTCAACTGGAGAGGACGATGAGATTATGGCGTTTAAGCATCGGGATTACTCAGTACAGGGAGTCCAGTTTCATCCGGAGTCAATTCTTACAGAGCATGGCCATGCGCTATTGAAAAATTTCCTGGAGAACTCGTGATGGATCTCAAAAAGGCAATTGCGCGCATTGTGATTGGCCAAGATTTAACTTCAAATGAGATGAAAGGAGTGATGCAACACATTATGAATGGTAATGCTGAAGAAGCGCAGATCGGTGCTTTTTTGGTGGGATTGCGCGTAAAAAATGAGACCGTTGAGGAGATAAAGGGCGCAGTTCAGGTAATGCGAGAACTCGTTGTTCCAGTGGATGTGAGTGGTTTAGATGTAGTAGATATAGTTGGCACAGGAGGGGATAGAGCTAATTTATTCAATATTTCCACAGCAACTAGCTTCGTAGTGGCTGCAGCAGGTGTAAAGGTTGCGAAGCATGGTAATCGCTCTGTTACAAGTAATAGCGGTGCAGCTGATGTTTTGGAAGCGGCAGGGGTCAATATAAACTTGTCGCCGAAACAAGTAAGTTTGTGCGTCGAAAACGTAGGTATCGGATTTATGTTCGCGCCTGTGCACCATCCTGCGATGCGTCATGCGGTCGTGGCGAGAAAGGCGTTAGGCTTGAGGACGATATTTAATATCCTTGGACCGATGACTAATCCTGCGGGAAGCAGAAGACAATTAATCGGTGTCTATTCTAGAGAGCTCTGCGTGCCAGTAGCCAGAGTGCTGGGTGAGTTGGGTGCACAGCGAGTGATGGTGCTACATTCCGAGGATGGTCTTGATGAAATAAGTATAGTTAAGGATACTGAGGTTGTGGAATTTGATGGTGGTAAAACTTATAACTACATTTTAAAACCACAGGAATTTGGTATGAAACATGAAAGCTTGGCAGGACTTTCTGTAAAATGTCCGAAAGAATCTGTGAAAATCATCATGGACTCTTTTGGAGAGCAAGAGCATAAGTATGCGAAAGCTGCGGGGGATATTATAGCTCTTAATGCTGGGGCGGCGTTGTATGTATCCGGAACGGTTAAAAATATGGCGGACGGTGTTGCCTTAGCGAAGGAAACCATTGCAAGTGGTTTGGCAAGCGCAAAAATTGCACAACTCATTGACTTTACTCAAGGATTTAAAAATCATTAAAGTTTACTTCATCTGATTTAACTTGCCGAAAAAAAAGGGATCAATAGTTTATGGCTGCTATGAGCACAATTTTGAATAAGATCGTTAATCAAAAATCAGTTGAGATAGCAGCACGAAAATCGGAATTGCCTCGGCATAGGCTAGTCCAGCAGCTTGATGAGGCTCCTCCTGTCCGTGGATTTTACTTTGCCTTGAAAGATTGTATTCAAGCAGGCCAAGATGCCGTCGTTGCTGAGGTTAAACGCGCATCTCCGAGTATTGGTATGATCAGAGAAGAATTTGACCCGATAGAAATAGCGCAGAGTTATTTAGATGGCGGCGCTGCATGTTTGTCAATACTCACCGACGAAACCTTTTTTAAAGGAAGTGATACATATTTGCAGTCTGTTCGGACGCATTGTCGGCTTCCTATATTACGAAAAGACTTTATTATCGACCCTTATCAAGTTTATGAAGCAAGAATTCTAGGGGCGGATTGTATTTTGTTGATTGTAGCTATACTGTCGATTGAGGCGTTGGAGGATCTTTATGCATTGGCGAATAATTTAAATTTGGATGTTCTGGTTGAGGTCCACGATAAAGCAGAGCTAGATATAGCGTTAACGCTACGCAATCCGTTAATAGGCATAAATAATCGCAACCTCCATACATTTGAGACAACATTGAAAACTACGTTTGATTTGATGCCATATATTCCTAAAAATTACTTGGTAATTACAGAGAGCGGAATTCGTTCTCGGGAGGATGTGGAGTCCATGCGCGAGCATGATGTGCATGCTTTCTTAGTTGGTGAGGCTTTTATGCGTTGCATGGATCCCGGCTTAAGAATCAAAGAGTTGTTTCGAACCTAGCCTGTCCCAAAAACGCTAAAGCGTAAAAAGTAAACATATGTAAATTAAAAGTTGCTATGGCTCCGACTAAGTAAGAGTCAGAGTTTCAAATGACAAATATTAATAAAATACTAATTTTTTTAATAAAACAACATATAAAAATGTTATAGTTGTCTCAGAAAAACATGCTTTTTGGTCATACATGAGTTTAGACTGATGAATTTACAAAAGCTTTCTCGTTTAGATCTCAATTTGTTGGTCGCTCTTCAAGCTTTGCTCGAAGAGCGTAGTGTAACTCGAGCTGCAAAAAGGTTGTTCATAACGCAGCCAGCTATGAGCCGAGTACTTCAGCGGTTGAGGCAGCAACTTGACGATCCCCTTTTTACGCGATCTGGGAATGAATTAGTCGCAACGCCAAAGGCACAAGATTTGCAGCTTCGATTACCTGCGATGCTTGATGGTATTTTAGCGATGATTAGTGTTGGTGAATTCGATCCAGCGTCGCATGTGGGGGAGATCACAATAGCGGTTCCAGAGTTTTTTGCGATTTCTCTCGTGTCTCGCTTAATCGAGTCACTCAGTGTAGTCGCCCCAGGAGTGGTCTTATCTGTGTCAAGCGATACTGATTCAGTAGAGCGAGAGCTTGCGGAGGGGGTTCTTGATTTTGCCATTGACATTGATAAACCCCTCGGAGTGGATATTGAGGCCACTCATTTAGTTAACTATAGTCCGTCCATTTGGATGAGAGAGGGCCATCCTTTGGCGGATCAAAACTCCATTAGTTTAGATGAAATTCTGGAGTACCCTTTCGTTCAATATTATCTTTTAATCGCGAAAAGGGTGAGTGCCCGCACAGATGCGCGTTTTGACAAAACACTTCGTAAGCTTGGTAGAAAGCGAACCAAGTCATTAGTCACAAAACAATTTATGACAGCCATGGAGACGATAAGCAGGAGTAACTGCCTTATGGTTGCTGCCCGATATGGACACACAATTGAGGAAAATACATATCCAATCGTAAGAAAGGGTTTTCCAGATGATCTTCCACACGAACAGACGATAACACTTGTACTTCTGCAGCATAAGAGAACTTTTGAATCTCCTATTCATTGCTGGTTAGTAAGCCAGATAACCGGAGTTATTTTGAACAAGGAGGCGCAGGAGGTGTACTAGCAGAACGTTTGAGAGGATTCAGCTTACACTTCTGTGATGCTTTTAAGTACCTTATCTTTTGGTAAACCGATATCTTTACGACAGAAGAGGTTGTCACATTCAACCTGCTTGAGGAGCTTATAAGCCTTCAAACGGGCTTCACCTTGGCTATTCCCTAAGGCAGTTATACAGAAAACACGACCGCCACTCGTAAGTATCATATTGTCTACTAAAGCAGTTCCCGCATGAAAAATTAACCCGTTATGCGTTTGTTTTTGATCTCCGCTTATGCCTGTCACTTGTGATCCTATTTTATATTTTTCGGGGTAACCTTTCGACGCTAGTACAACCCCGATAGAATTTTTTGCTTCCCAATCTGCCGATTCTCGATGTAGTTGGCCATTAATGGCAGCCAAACAGTGAACCGCTAGATCCGATTTCATACGAACGAGAACTGCTTGTGCCTCGGGGTCTCCAAAGCGACAGTTGAATTCAACCACCTTGAGAGCTCCAGTTTTTGAAATCATTAAACCCGCATACAAAAAGCCAGAATAAGGATTACCTTCATCGGCCATCTTCTTTACAGTCGGTGAGATAATCTCGTCGATGATTCGTTGATGTAATTCGGGAGTTATAATAGCTGCGGGCGAACAGGCTCCCATACCTCCGGTGTTAGGGCCGATGTCGCCGTCACCAGCGCGTTTGTAGTCTTGGCTTGTAGCCATTGGCAAAATATTTTTTCCGTCTACCATTACTATAAAACTCGCTTCCTCACCTTTTAAAAACTCCTCTATAACAATTTTACGAGAGGCTTCCCCGAATTTTTTCCTCTCCAACATCTCGTTGATAGCCTCTTTCGCCTCTAGCATGTTATCGGCGATTACTACGCCTTTGCCAGCAGCAAGTCCGTCAGCTTTTATGACGATGGGAGTACCATTTTCTTGAACATACTGGATGGCTTTTTCTGCGCCTGAGAAGCTTTCGTACTTTGCTGTGGGAATTTGATTTCGCACTAAAAATGCTTTAGAAAATTCTTTTGAGCCCTCGAGCCGAGAGGCCGCTTGCGTGGGTCCAAAAATCTTTAGATTACGGCTTAAAAATAAATCAACAATGCCGTCAACAAGCGGTTTTTCCGGCCCAACGATGGTAAGTCCAATATTTTTTAGCTGAGCGAAATCGGCTAGCTTGGTAAGGTTATCTGATCCAATATCGATATTCTCGACGCAATGTTCTTGCGCTGTACCAGCATTTCCGGGTGCCACGTATACGCGTTCAACCAACGGACTTTGAACGATCTTCCACGCTAGTGCGTGCTCTCTGCCACCCGCACCTACTATCAAAACTTTCATGAATTATCTCTCACTCGTTACGGATAAGAGTATATCAGAGTAAATAATTTCAGTGTGATAAAGGCTGGTAGAATTATCGAACTAAACAAATTGTTAATTGTGATAAAAGATTTTGAAATAATGAGCAGTCAGCGACGTACAAGTGACATAAGAACGAGCATATGTTTGGGAAATGAGAGGAAGAAACTATGAGGGATTCATCACGAGCGCATGTAATTTTTTGGTTTCGTCAAGACTTGAGGATGTTAGATAACCCTGCTTTTGCTGAAGCCTGTCAGCGAGGCTTCATTATACCTATTTATATTCTGGATGATGTCAATTCCGGAATACATAAGTTAGGTAGTGCAAGTCGCTGGTGGCTCAATTCTGCGCTGAGGGACTTAGATGATTCTTTGGGCGGATTACTCAGATTTTACGCTGGTGATGCCCTCACACTTTTACCACAACTTGCGAAGGCATATAATGCCCAAGGTGTATTCTGGAATCGCTGTTATGAGCCATGGCGAATCAATAGAGATACAAAATTAAAACAACGGTTAATAGATAATGGAATTGAAGTTTTAACTGCCAATGGCAGCTTACTTTGGGAGCCCTGGCAAGTTCTTAAAAATAATGGGGAAGCTTATCGAGTATTTACCCCGTACTATCGACGCGGCTGTTTGTCAATGCCAGCCCCCCGCTCTCCTATACCTATCCCAAAACACATCCGTTATGCGCCTCCAGACCGAAAACTTGGTGCGTGTACATTAACGGATCTAAATTTGTTACCGAATATTGATTGGCATCTCAAATTATCGAAGCACTGGGATATCAGTGAAAAAAATGCTTTAAGGTGCGCTACTGATTTTGTATCGAAGCGGTTAACCGATTATCGTGAAGGACGTAATTTCCCCCATGATTCAAAGGTTTCTCGTCTGTCTCCTTACCTACGATTTGGACAGATTTCGCCAAATATGGTTTGGTTTTTGGCAAAAAATAGTTCGGAGAAGATTGAAAGTGCGGAGAGCCTAGATATGTTTTTGAGTGAACTAGGATGGCGAGAATTTTCTTACTACACGATGTACCATTTTCCGGAGTTGCCTGTGAAAAACTTGCAGACTCGATTTGATAAGTTTCCATGGCGTTCGGAATTCTCTCATCTCAAAGCATGGGAAGAGGGCAATACAGGGTTCCCACTAATCGATGCCGGAATGAGAGAACTTTGGGAGACGGGGTATATGCACAATCGTGTCCGAATGGTGGTTGGATCTTTCTTGGTAAAAAACTTATTGATTCATTGGCATTATGGTCAGAGGTGGTTTTGGGATTGTTTAGTCGACGCTGATCTTGCAAGCAACAGTGCTGGTTGGCAGTGGGTCGCAGGCTGCGGAACCGATGCCGCACCCTTCTTCAGAATTTTTAACCCCATTACTCAGAGTGAGAAATTTGATGCTGAAGGAAAATATATTCGTCGTTTCGTTCCCCAACTTTCCAGCCTCTCAAATAAAGACATTCATGCCCCCTGGATGGCCTCTCCCGAGGCACTTAGTGCGGCTAGAATCAAATTGGGAGACAATTATCCTCGACCGATTGTGGATGTGAAAAGTTCCAGAGCACTTGCTCTTTCTGCATTTGAGCACACTAAGTCAGTTTAATATAGGCGCTTGTGGCACTTTTTAATGCCTAAAATGTCGCATCGCTGTGAAAACCATCGCTATGTTGTGCTCATTTGCTGCTGAAATTACTTCGTCGTCACGCTTCGATCCTCCCGGTTGAATGATGCAGGAAACTCCTGCGTTGGCTGCGTTGTCTATACCGTCTCGGAAAGGAAAAAAGGCATCGGACGCCATTGCTGCTCCAGACACCTCAAGACCAGCTTGTTCAGCTTTGATAAGGGCAATTCGAGATGAATTAACTCGGCTCATTTGACCCGCTCCAATGCCAATTGTCCTTCCATTCTTTGCGTAGACTATCGCATTTGATTTTACCATTTTTACTACCTTCCATGAAAAAATCATGTCTTGAATTTGGGTTGCAGTAGGCGCTCGCTCGGTAACTACTGATATATCTTTGACTGACAAGACATGAGAGTCGTAATCCTGAACAAGCAATCCTCCGCCCACTTTTTTATAGTCGTAGGCTATTTTAGGAGCCTGTTTTACTTCGACAAAGTGTAGACACCTTATATTTTTCTTGTTTTTTAGTACTTTGAGTGCTTCAGACGTTATTGATGGCGCAATGAGGACCTCTAGAAATTGATTTCCTATGACAGATTGCGCTGTAATCTCATCTAACTCTTTATTAAATGCTATTATTCCCCCATACGCAGATTCAGGATCTGTAGAATGAGCGGCCTTGTAAGCATTATATAAACTATCAGCTATAGCAACCCCGCATGGATTTGCATGTTTTACAATAACGCATGCGGGTTCAGCAAATTGTTTTACGCATTCAAGTGCTGTGTCGGTGTCTGCGATATTGTTAAATGATAGTTGCTTTCCTTGGATTTGGCGAGCTGCTGATATGCTCGATTCGTTTGCATCTTCGGCAATATAAAATGCAGCTGCTTGATGGGGGTTTTCCCCATATCGAAGTCCCTGTCTTATTTTATATTGGAAACTGTAAGTACTTTTAAACGGAATTTTCTCATTGTTGAAGTCACGCTCAGCGAAGTGATTAGAAATCATGCCGTCATATGCAGTTGTGTGCGCAAAAGCTTTCGTCATCAATGAATAGCGTGTCTGGTATGATAACTGTCCATTATTTTGTGTTAACTCCTCCGTAAGTTCGTCATAATCGCTCACGTCTACCACTACGGCGACATCATTATGATTTTTAGCCGCAGCTCGTATCAATGCGGGGCCACCAATATCAATATTTTCAATTGCGTGATCTATTGAACAATGGTCTGTCGCCACTGCTTGAGAAAATGGGTAAAGATTGACTACTACTATGTCTATGGGAGTGATTCCAAATTTTGTCATTACTTCGTCATCAGTTCCACGCCGACCTAGGATCCCGCCATGAATTCGGGGATGCAATGTTTTAACGCGGCCATCCATCATTTCTGGCAGTTCAGTATAATCTGAGACGTCAATTACATGTATGCCTGCGCCGCTTATGAGTTCAAATGTCCCGGCAGTTGAAAGTAGTTGTATTCCGCAATCCGAGAGTAATCTCGCAAATTTTAGGATTCCTGTCTTATCGGATACACTTATCAGTGCACGGCTAATTTTTTTTTTACCCGAGACCATGCGTTATTTCCCTCAAATCAGATTATAGTATTTTAGCTTTTTGCGGAGAGTCGCTCGGTTTATACCGAGCATTTTTGCCGATTTACTTTGGTTTTGTCGATTATACTTCATTACAGCGAGTAACATCGGTGGCTCCACTTCCGCCATTACTAACGCATACAAGTCTACGGCACCTTGACCGTCCAAATCCTCAAAATAGCGTTCTATCGATTTAGATGCACTCTCTCTCAGTAAGGAATAATTCTTTTTTTCTTGATCTAAATCAGGCATTAGGCTGCTTTTTCTCTTTTGTTATTATGATGACCTAAGTAACTACTCAAAGCCTGTTTCTGTTCTTTGGTGGTAGTCAGAGTATTGAAAATACGAGTAAAATCACGGGATTCTGGGAGATACCAATTGAGGTGCTTACGAAAAACTTTGACTCCAGTTGGCTCTCCATAAAATTGGTGAACCCACCTCATATGTTTCAATATGGCCTCCGCAAATGCGGTGTTTGATGGGGGTCCCATCAGTTTTTTGTGCGCAAAAAAATACTCAATTTCGTTAAATATCCACGGATTACCTCGAGCAGCCCTACCAATCATTACCGCAGCAGCGCCTGTAAAACGAATAACCGCCCCAGCCTCATGGGGGGTCGTTATGTCTCCATTAGCAAATACTGGGATATCAATTGAGGATGCTACCTCAGCAATTGATTGGTATTCTACTTCGCCAACAAAGCGGCATGCCCGAGTACGACCGTGTATTGCGAGCGCAGAGATTCCAATATCTTGCGCTATTTTTGCAACTTGCATTGCGTTTCGGGAGGTAGGGTCCCAACCCGTACGAATTTTTAACATTACAGGCACGTTAACCGACTGTGTAACGGCTTTGAGAATGCTTTTGATTAAGGGAATGTCTTTCAGCAAAGATGAACCGGCCGCTCTACGACAGACTTTTTTAGCGGGGCATCCCATATTAATGTCTATGATATGAGCTCCGTGGTCTACGTTATACTGAGCTGCAGTCGCCATGAGCTTTGGATCGGCACCCGCTATTTGAACTATGTTTAGCGAGCTTTTGCTTAAGTTCTTATCAAATTTTGTTCGATTCATAAATTTGGTAGTGTTCCGAGTGCTCGGATCTGAAGCCACCATCTCAGAGACAGTTAAACCTGCTCCAAGCTCACGACACAGTCGCCTAAACGGCATATCTGTAATTCCTGCCATCGGAGCAAGTATTGTCCTACTCTCGATTTTATATGGTCCGATATGATACAAATTGTCTGCCCGCATTCAGTAGCTTAAAAAAGCTTTATGATAACCTGATAGTTGTGCTGAAAATAGTCGCGAAATACAAACAAGTTTTCCAATGTAGATATTTATATTGTTACTCGCTATCGTTTTTCGTACCCTCTATTAGGGCCCAGTCTTCTGTAATAATTGATTTTTTAAATTGGAACTCATTTTCATAGCCTTTTTGGACATATGGAATTTGAGTGTCTAGCATGCCGGAGAGACATATTATCCCGCGAGACTTTGTGAGTTTTTTAAAATGAGAAGCTAACTCATATAAAGGTTTTGCTAATATATTTGCAATTAATATATCGCTCTGGATATCTTGGGGTAGCATTTCCGGGGGGTAGCAGAAAAGTTGTTTTTGTTTAATTCCATTTTTTGCGGCATTCTCTTGTGTTGCGGAAATAGCTAAAGGATCATTGTCTATGGCTATCACTTTCTGTGCACCCAATGCAATTGCTGATATGCCCAGAATACCGGAACCACAGCCATAATCTATAATCGTCTTGTCAGATAAATTCTGCTTTTCCAGCCATTGTAGACACATTAATGTTGTCGGATGACCGCCTGTTCCAAAAGCTAACCCAGGGTCGATGATGATATGGGGATGAGAAACATCTCTGATGTTTGACCAGCTGGGGTAAATCCACAAGGAGTCACCACAGCAAAATGGCTGGGCTTCCCTTTTCCAACTATTGATCCAGTCTTCCTCTGGAAGGAGTTCCCATGAAATACTCAGTTTTGAAACCTTTGACGTCAGATGTTTGGCGACTAACTCTTGATTTACTTTACTGGTAAATAAACCCTCGATGCTACAAATATCCCACAGGAGCCGCTCTCCTGAAATCTGATCAAGAATTAGTTGTTCGCCAGCATCTTTTATGGTAATCGATAGAACTTTAAAAGCAGTTAGTACTTCTTCTACTAGTTCCAGATCTTTCTCTTTACAAGTGAATTTTGCTTGAATCCATTCCATTCCTCGAGGTCTAGTTTCCCAGAAATTTTTCTTCTAAATAGTGAATACTAACTCCGCCTGAAGCAAAGTTTGGGTCACGAACTAGGTCAGCATGAAGTGGTATATTTGTTTCTATACCATCTATGAGCATCTCGTCTAGCGCAGTTGTCATTCTCGCAAGGGCCGACGTGCGGTCACTACCATAAGTAATGACTTTTCCGATCAAAGAATCGTAGTATGGTGGCACGCTGTAACCATTATATATATGTGAATCAACGCGGACCCCATTGCCTCCAGGTGCATGATAGGCCTCTATAACTCCGGGTTGTGGAGCAAATGTCTCAGGATGCTCTGCATTAATTCGACATTCAAATGCGTGTCCTCGGAATACTATATCCTTCTGCTGTAACTTAAGGAGATGACCACTAGCAATCAGAAGCTGCTGTTTCACTAAGTCGATGCCCGTTATCATTTCTGAGACGGGATGCTCAACTTGAATTCGGGTATTCATTTCAATAAAAAAGAACTCATTGTCCTGATATAAAAACTCAAAAGTTCCTGCGCCACGATAACCGATTTGGACACATGCGTTTACGCACTTTTTATGTAGCTGACTACGTAATTCCTCAGGAATCCCAGGTGCCGGTGCCTCTTCGAGAATTTTTTGATGCCTTCGTTGTAAAGAACAATCTCGATCGCCTAAATGAACCACACCGCCTTGTCCATCGGAAAGAATTTGAACTTCAATATGTCGTGGATTATTTAGAAACTTTTCAATATAGAGTGTGTCGTTACCAAAGGCTTGCTTGGCCTCTTTGCTGGTCAGCGAGAGTGCAGTTTTTAATTGAGCAGTATTTTGGGCGACTCTCATGCCTTTGCCACCGCCGCCAGCCGCCGCCTTAATGATTACGGGATAGCCGATCTTTTCTGCAATAGCACTGGTTTTTTCAAAGTCATCATCGATGGTGCCATCCGAGCCGGGAACGGTAGGTACACCAGCTTTTTTCATTGCCTGAATGGCGGACACTTTGTCTCCCATCATGCGGGTTACATTTGCTGTAGGACCAATGAAAACGAAGCCACTATTTTCAACCCTTTCAGCAAAATCGGCACTCTCCGCTAGAAAACCATAGCCTGGATGAACTGCGCTCGCATTAGTGATTTCCATTGCGCTGATGATGGCTGGAATATTCAAATAGCTCTGAGCTGAGGGATTTGGTCCAATACAGATTGCCTCGTCCGCAAGTTTGACGTGCTTGAGTGCTGCATCTATTTTTGAGTGGACGGCCACAGTTTTAATGCGTAGCTCCTTACAAGCGCGAAGGATTCTTAGCGCAATTTCCCCACGGTTGGCAATTAAAACTTTTTCTAACACCTGTGCTCCAGTAATTTATTTATACAATTTTAAAAAGAGGCTGGTCAAACTCCACCGGATCTCCGTCTTCCACTAAAATATCGAGTACTGTTCCTTCTCTATCACATTCGATCTGATTCATCATTTTCATTGCCTCTACAATGCAGATAACACTTCCTTTAATGACAGATTTACCAATTGAAACAAACGGAGGCGCTCCCGGCGCTGGCGCAGAGTAAAAACTTCCTACCATCGGCGACCGGATGTAGCTAGTTTCTTCCTCTATTATTTGTTGCGATTCTTGTGGAGGAGCACTGAGAGAAGGTATCACGGGCGAGGTCTGTTGAGTAATTATTGTCGGATCTAACGACGTGTTGCGACTTATCCGCACAGAGTCCTCACCCTCTGTAACTTCGAGCTCGCTGAGATTTGATTCTTGAAGCAACTCGATAAGTTTTTTAACCTTTCGGATATCCATAATATTCCTCTCAAATTTGAGTTCGACGCAATTCTTCAATAGCCGCATACATGGCCACATGATAGCTAAGTGAGCCGAAACCACTTACCACGCCAAGTGCTATATCAGAAAAGTAAGATTTTTGTCTAAATACCTCACGCGTTGCAATGTTTGATAAGTGAACTTCAATGAACGGAATGTTAACGGCAATAATTGCATCTCGAAGAGCTATACTTGTATGCGTAAATGCGGCTGGATTCATGATGATAAAGCTAATACCATTAACGGGCGCAGATTGAATCCTATCCAATAATGTATGTTCAGCGTTACTCTGCAAATGGGTTAGACTATGGCCCGCCTCAGTTGCTTTGGTTGCAAGACATTCAGCGATATTATTGAGAGAATCAGCCCCGTAATGGCTGGGTTCTCGCGATCCTAAAAGATTAAGGTTTGGACCATTTAAGAGTAAGATTTTGGCCATATCAGTGCTCCCTTCGATACCGATATTTTAACTACTACATGCATGTTAGTGAATTATAGGAATATGATCGAAGATTTTCTACGAATATATTGTATTTTTTTGGCGGTTTTCATATGCTAAACTAAGGTATCTTGACTTAATTTCAATTGAAGCTTTTTCTTTTCTGAGGACCAGTTCTTTTCGTAAGGATTGTGGTGATCTCATTTGGTGACAATATTTGATCTAGAATTTGTTCCTTTTCACCATCTCCGGGAAAGTATACATAAAGTGGAACGCCCGTGCGTTCGTAACTATTTAGAAAATTTGTAATTTCGACATCATGGTTTGTCCAATCAGCCTTTAGATACGTGATGTTGTTGTCCTTGAGAGTCGAATAAAAGGTTTCCGAATCCAACACCAACTTTTCGTTTAGTAAGCAAGTGATACACCAATCAGCGCTCACATTAATGAAAACCGGTTTCTTGATAGATTTTAAACTCCGTAGCTTTTCGGCGCTGTACATTTCCCATTTGGGATCAGTTTTTTGTTGAGTTAAAACATTAAAGGGTATCAGAGCAGCTAGGACTAGACAGCAGCAAGCGATTGCTTTGCACCAAGTATTTTGATGCAAAGTTGTTTTTAAAAACCAAACACCCACAGATAGCGATGTAATACCAACGAGAATCGATGCTACTACGTCAATATTAGTTTGGCGGCCAACAATCCATAATAACCAAATTGTAGTTAAAACGAGAGGTATTGCTAATAATTGCTTTATCAAGTGCATCCATGCACCGGGTTTGGGGAATATTTTGTAAACTGATGGAACCCAAGAAAGAACCAGGAGAGGCAAGGACATTCCTAGACCTAAAAATCCAAAAATTAGTAAAGCTACGGGTGTAGTTTGTGTAATCGCAAAACCCAGAGCAGGTCCCATAAAAGGCGCTGTGCAGGGACTAGCAACAGTAGTTGCAAGAACTCCAGTCATAAATGATGATCGATAGCTTGTTCCTTCAATGCTGTTTTGACCCAAAAACATCAGGCGGGAACCAATTTCAATGAAGCCTGCAAAGGAGAGCGCCATAATGAAAAACAAAAAAACTAGACCAGTTACAAAAATGGGCGATTGTAATTGAAATCCCCAGCCAATAGCTTCCCCACTTGCTCGAAGCAGGAGCATGACGCTGGCGAAAACAATAAAGCTTACTATAACGCCAAAGCTGTAAATAAAACCGTGTGCTTTGTTTGATCTCGAGGAATCTTGATTTTTCAACAATTCAAATGCTTTTATGGAAAGCACAGGAAATACACATGGCATTAGGTTGAGGAGTATACCTCCAAGAACTGCGATGAGTATGGCGAAGACCACTGAAATAGGTGCTGACGACGCGGTAACTTCATTAACATTTGATTCATGGGGAGTCAAAGTTCCTGTCTGGGCATCCACCTTAAATTGCGAGCTTTGAGGTGGATAGCAGAGCCCCTCATCGGCACACCCTTGCCAGTGTACTTCTATCAGCTGCGTTTTTGCGTCTTGTAACAAAGACACGTTTATTGAAACGTCGCCGTAATAAACTATCAGATCTTTTTCAAAGTAGTCATCCCATTTCTCTATTCCAGCTGGATATTGTATGTCTCTTTCAAAGTCGCCCAAATTATGGTACTTGAATTTAAACCCATTTTGATAAAGATAGTAATCGGGCGCTATTGCCCAGTAGAACACAATTCTACTCTCTTCAATTCTGTGGGACAAAATGAAGGCTTCTTCTACCGGTAAAAACTTGTTTTTCACAAGTCTTGGATTCCCTTTGCTTTGGTCTCCCGCGTTAAACTGTGCAAAACCATCAGACGCGACAATAAGAAAACCCAAAAAGAATAAGATTATCTTCAATGAAACCCTATCATAAATTTGGATATTTATAGTGGTGTGTCTCCTCACAGTAAACCATTTAGCGGGTTTTCAAAGCCAGAATTTTTTGTAGGCTTTTTACTGCATATTACTAATATGTGAACTGTTGGTGTCATTGGCGAGCTATGGTGCATATTTATTACGGGAAGGGAGTATTGCTGGGTTGTTTCGTGTAGTCAACTGAAGTTAAAAAACGACTGTTTAGTTTAAAAAAATTTTGAGGGATCGGTACTTTGTCTTTACAAATGCTTATATGAAACTTAATTATGTTTTTATTAACATTATCTTTATGTTCCATGGCAATGCATAATATTCATCGAATATTAATGCTTGCTAATAGTTTTATGCGAATATCTAGATCAAAGGTAAGGGCTACTAGCAGCAAAGTTTTGGTTTAATTGCTTTGAGCTTCTCATAGTCGGTTCGACTGATGTATGGATATATGGTCAACACGCTGCAGACTTTTGCAATCAATCGCCTGATATGGCCTGAAGTGAGTATTTTAGGGTTAAGAAAATTTTTATTTCGGCTCCAAGGATTAGTTTTCTCGCTAGAAAACATATGTTTTATTTTTGTTTTCGTGGTGAACATGAGTAGCGGTCGTGTAAGAGCTCGATTTAATATTGATTACCGAGGAGAGCGGCATTTTTCATGTTGTCTTGCTGCGAAAATTCAATTGAGGTAAGAGTAGATGAAGTTTTTTCGAAAAACTTTGACGATGTGTCATAGTGTGATGAAACGCATAAAAGCCGCTGGGGAAATATCTGGGTTCATTAATCCTACGGGAATTGTGGGCGCTTTTATTTTTTTTGTACTGGTTTTTTTCTCATTTCGATGGAGTAGTGAGCCTGATTTCATCGCATCTAGTTACAATGAAAATGAGAATATAAGTGGACACAGGATTGTCGCTACCCTCATCGAAGTGGTGGATGTATTACTAAAAAAACCTGGAGGGTATCTGAGCAATGATGTTCTTCCCCCCAGCGTTTGTCTTGACAATATACCCAGTTGGGAATTCGGTGTATTAGTTCAGGTGAGAGATCTATCTAAGGCTTTGCGTGAATCCTTTAGTCGTTCACAGTCTCAATCTAGTGAGGACCCTGATCTTTCATTTGCGGAGCCACGTTTTAATGTTGACCATCTAAGTTGGGCAGTACCATGGCCTGAAAGTGAGTATGCTGAGGGGCAAGAATTTCTGATCAGTTATATGGAGCGATTAAATGGTAAGAGATCACCTACGGCGGAATTTTTCCCCCGAGCAGATAATCTTCGCTACTGGTTGGTGACTGTAGAGACTCGGCTTGGAAGCGTATCACAGCGATTATCGTCAAGTGTTGGAAAACACCGCATTGCTGGGTTACCAGACACAGATACAGATATAGAGACGAGCTCAGAAAATGTGCGCCGACATGTCAGAACTCCGTGGTTATTAATAGACAACGTTTTTTATGAAGCGAGGGGGACAGCGTGGGCACTAGTTCATTTTTTGAGGGCAGTTAATGTCGACTTTGGTGATATTTTAGAAAAAAAGAGGGCTCGAGCTAGTTTGCAACAGATTATTTATGAATTAGAGAGTAGTCTTCAGATCGTGAACGCCCCAATTATTTTGAATGGCAGTGGTTATGGGATGTTTGCGAACCACTCTTTGGTGATGGCTTCTTACATAAGTCGAGCTAACGCCGCGTTGATTGATTTGAGGGAACTTTTATCTCAAGGTTAGAAAGCACTTAGATTACAATAATTTCGAGATATTTTCTTGTCTAACATGAGTTGTGATTTGATTTGGTGAAGAAATTAACACCGTGTTAGGACTATTTTTTGCAAAAATGCCATTTGTAACAACTCCTGAAATTTGGTTTATTTCAGCTTCTAGAGCCTTCGGACTCTCTATTGGCCATAAACCATGAGCATCAATTATTTCATTACCATTGTCTGTTACGAATTCTCGACGCCACTTGGGATTGGCGCCTAAGCGAATTAACTCGCGGGCGACTTTGTTACGAGCAATTGGAATGACTTCTACTGGAAGCGGAAATTTACCAAGGCTCTTAACACATTTAGAGTTGTCCGCAATACAAAGGAATTCTTGAGCCATGGCACAAATAATTTTTTCTCGAGTAAGTGCGCCACCGCCTCCCTTGATTAGTTCAAGGTCACTATTAATTTCATCAGCGCCATCAACATAGACTCTCAGTTCTGATACATCGTTGGGATCGAGAACTTTTATGCCGTTAGTTCGAAGCCGGTTCTCAGATAAGTGGGAGCTTGCAACAGTACCGAGAAAGTTGTGATGACACTCAGCCAGCAAATCGATGAAGAAATTGGCTGTGGAACCAGTTCCAATTCCAATAATACTCGATTTACAAACCCGACTCATAGTGAATTTTATCGCTGCTTCTGCGGCAGCTTTCTTTAATTCATCTTGGGTGCTCATCTGAGAGTGTTACTCATGTTCAATCGATTTATAGGATGATACATGACTTTCTACTGAGTACAGTAGACAAAATTTTGGCTGGATGGACTAATAATTGAGTTACACTTACAGTGCGTTGATTCTTAGGGTTTAAAAACATGTCGTTTGATTATGTGAGCGCTATACATAATGCTGAAATATATGACTTAGCAATAGAGACGCCTGTGTCTTCAGCGCAGATTTTATCGCATCGCTTGAGTAATAAAATTTTACTCAAGCGTGAAGATCTTCAACCTGTTTTTTCTTTCAAAGTTCGAGGCGCTTATAATAAATTAAAGAACCTCACTCGAGGGCAAATGTCGAAAGGTGTAATTGCTGCATCTGCAGGTAACCATGCTCAAGGCGTTGCTATTTCAGCTAAAAAATTGAAGATTCATGCAACCATAGTCATGCCAGTTACTACTCCACGAATCAAGGTGGATGCAGTGCAAGCTTATGGAGCGGAGGTTGTTCTTTTTGGAGATGATTATAATTCTGCAGCAGCACATGCAGATCAGATCGCAAAAAAAGAGAAATTTGTGTTTGTCCATCCTTTCAACGATCGCGATGTTATTGTAGGACAAGGCACCATTGGGATGGAGATACATAGACAGATAGCTCAGCCTTTAGATGCGATTTTTATTGCAGTTGGTGGGGGCGGCTTATGCGCTGGGATAGCAGCATATTTGTCGGCGATGAGACCAGAAACCAAAATCATTGCAGTTGAGTCTGATGATGCTGCCTGTCTAGCAGCTGCCATGGAGGCGGGCAGGCCTGTCCGCCTACCAGAGGTAGGCATTTTTGCTGACGGTACTGCTGTAGCTGAAATTGGTAACTACACTTGGGATATACTTAAAGACCTTGTCCATGAGGTGATCGCTGTGACAACTGATGAGATCTGCGCGGCAATAAAAGACACTTTTAATGATACTCGCGCTATCTGCGAGCCCTCGGGAGCGCTCGGCCTAGCAGGACTTAAAAAATATATATTAGAAAAAGGTGTTTTGGATGAAACTTTGCTCGCGGTGCAGTGTGGAGCGAATATTGATTTCGATCGCCTCCGATACATTTCTGAAAGGACACAAACAGGCGAGAAAAGGGAAGCAATCCTTGCGGTAACGATTAATGAGGAACCTGGAAGTTTCAAAAATTTCTGTCAATCATTAAAATCGCGGAACGTCACTGAGTTTAATTATCGGTACGGCAGCAGTAAAGCGGCGCAAATTTTTGTTGGGGTACAGGTCACAGGCGATGTTGACCGCCTTGAGCTCATTCAGGATTTGTCATTACAAAATTATTGTGTCGAAGACATGACCGATAATGAGATGGCTAAGCTACATATAAGACACATGGTCGGTGGAAGAGCGCCAAAGGTATCCGAAGAGCAAGTGTATCGATTTGACTTTCCCGAGCGCCCGGGGGCATTAATCAACTTCTTGAATATATTAGGCGATCGTTGGAATATTTCATTGTTTCATTACAGGAATCATGGCTCTGCTTTTGGCAGGGTGTTGGTAGGTTTTCAGGCATTGGATAATCAACGAGAAGAAGTTAGAGTATTCCTCGATAGTTTGCAATATCGATATGTTGTCGAAACACACAATAATTGTTACAGATTGTTTTTAGGTAATTTAGACTGAAACAACTTTACGTTCAATCACCCTTAATTTACACCAAATCACCAACTTCTCTTATTTGTATGGCTTCAATTCCTTTGCCAGCTAATGTATCAGAAATAACAACGATCCTCTGATTTAAAGAAAATATGCCGCTTGAGAGCATTATTTGCGCGGCTTTAGCAAGTGTTACCTCAGGATTTTTGTCGAAATCGATTAAGTAACTAAGTACATTTCGATTTAACACTAGTTGATGAGCGATTCGATTATTATTGGTAAACGCACAAATTATCGGTTCTTGCGGATGACAGTTAGTAACCCAATTTGCCATTCGTCCCAGACGAGTTGGAACAAGAATTGCTGCTGCTTGAATTGATTCCGCTAGTTGCACAGCCGCATATGCTATGTGTTGTTTTTCGTTCTGAAGGATCAGTTTATCTGTAAAACAGAGCCCCCGGCTACTTTCTGTAGAGCACGCAATTTTATTTAGAATTTCTACACAACGAATAGGAAATTTACCGACAGTTGTTTCTCCAGATAGCATAATGGCGTCTACCTCCTCGTATACTGCATTTGCCACATCAGTTACTTCGGCTCTCGTGGGAATAGGGTTTTCAATCATTGATTCAAGCATATGCGTCGCTACAATCACACGTTTTCCCATTTCTGCACAGGTGCGGATAATTCGGCGTTGAATTCGAGGAAGCACTTCAAGCCTGATTTCTGCTCCCAAATCACCTCTTGCAACCATAATGCCGTCCGCATTTTCGGCGATTTCCACCATATTCGTAATTCCTTCTTGATCCTCGAGTTTTGCTATAACTTTTATATCTTTTGACTTACTACCTAAAAGTGATCGAAGCTCCGTGACATCGCTCGCCTTTCGAACAAATGATAATGCTATAAAATCGACATTCTGAGTTATGGCAAATTCGATATCACGTCGATCTTTGTCAGTAATTGCGGGGAGATTGACGCGAATTCCCGGAAGATTTACATGACGTTTGCTCTTAAGTAGTCCGCCGTCGATGACCCTACAACGCATGGATTTCGTCTCTTTACTCAGAACTTTTAGATTTATTAATCCGTTGTCAACGGTAATAATGTCCCCCGTGTCCATATCTTTAACTAAATCTTCATAGTTAACAAGGATAGATGTCGACTCAACGTCTTCACTGCCGCGTACCACAATAGATACAAGATCACCCATTTTGAGATGGAGGTCATTAGTGCGGTTTCCTGTTCGGATTTCGGGGCCTTGAGTATCGAGCATTACTGCGATTGGTTGTTCTAGGGATGTGTTTAGTTTATGAATTGATTTTATCACCTCTGCATGTGAGTCGTGGGTACCGTGAGACATGTTAAGCCTCACAATATTCATTCCTGCTTTGGCTAATTCCTTCAGCATTTCAAAGGAGTGAGAGGCAGGCCCAATGGTACATATTATTTTTGTTTTACGCATATAACTTCCGATCCTGTGATCACCATATGTAGACGTATATCCCAAGGTTTACCGGCAATATGTTGACATTCCTGACAACTATGGGCTATTCCAAGAAGTTTCGGCCCATGATCGCTTTTTAACGAGCAGTTTGCTAGGGCTCTGTCATAATAACCGCCTCCCATTCCAAGGCGATTGCCTTGGCGATCAAATCCTACAAGCGGCAAGAGAATTAGATCCAAATTGACAGCTTCTAAAATTTGGTTTGCGGGGTTAATAGGTTCTGAGATGCCATATTTATTTAAATATAAACAACTATTTTTGTCGTAGCGACTAAATCCAAGAGACTTTTTATTGACCTTTAAAACTGGCATAAACCATTGTTTGTGACGGTTCGCTTTTTGTTTTATGAGAACTTGTAAATCAACCTCGCCGTCGTGAGCGAAATATGCCGCAATACGGTGAGACTTTTGAAAAATTGGTTGTTCTGAGAGAATTTTTGCAACATCTGAGGCGGCAACAGCCTGGCATTTGGGAGACAGATTTCTTCGTCTGGCCCGTAAATTTTTGCGCCTGCTTATTAGCGTCAAAAAATTATTCCTCGTTTCAAGACCCAGAGTGCCGCTGCCGACGTGGCCTTGAACCGAAAGGT
>CENU01086049.1_pt1 | contig 30815 bp, 34 predicted proteins | sample 361331 | NCBI WGS metagenome assembly CENU01 (sample SAMEA2619766, study PRJEB7988) | marine metagenome | isolation source: saline water (ENVO:00002010), including | reverse complement strand
CTGCGCTATGCCCCGAAAGGGAAATCATATAAACTATGTGCTTTAACATCAAGCAAAAGTTTAAAGTGAGTAATTGTATAGTCATGGATGGTAAAAAGGTTGCGGAAGACAGCAGCAAGATTATTCGTGAAAAATCTACAGAGTTAACAAAGAGATTTGATAGGCAGCCTTCTTTGGCGGCAATAATTGTTGGGGATGATCCAGCATCTCATACTTATGTTTCAATGAAAGAAAAGGCCTGCAAGGATCACGGAATAATTACACAAACCTTCAGAAAGCCCTTCAATAGTAAAACTATGGAAATAGTTGAATTAATTACATCGCTAAATAATGATGATGATATTGATGGAATTTTATTACAACATCCTGTCCCTAAACATATTGATGAATCAAAATGCTTCAATTGCATAGATATTTCCAAAGATGTAGATGGGGTAACAACATTAGGCTTTGGAAATATGTTTATGAATCAGCAAGCATTTAAATCATGCACTCCTTACGGAATAATGAGGCTCTTAAAATCATATAAAATTCATCTTGAAGGTCTAAGGGCGCTTGTTATAGGGAGAAGTCAAATTCTTGGAAAGCCTATGGCTGGAATGCTGCTTAATGCTGATGCAACAGTTACGATTGCACACTCAAAAACTAAAAATCTTGATGGAATCATTGGGGAATCTGATCTGGTAGTAGTAGCTGTAGGAGTTCCTAAATTTGTTAAATCCCATCAACTTAAACCTGGTTCAATTTTAATAGATGCTGGGTATCACCCACAAAGTAAATGTGGTGATGTTGACTTGAATGGAATCGAAGATATAGTTTCAGCATATACTCCTGTGCCGGGAGGTGTAGGCCCGATGACTATAAATACTCTTATCCTAAATACAGTTTTATCAATGGAGGCAAGATTAAATGTCCAATAAACCTATTCCGTGTATTGTTGGTTTTGGAGGCATTACTCCTGCAGGCCGAGCATCACATAATTTAAGCTACTCAAGATTAATCTATGATCTAGAAACTGAAAAAAATAAATCTCAATATTTGAAATCAGTATTATCTTTATGTGGATTAATCGATGAGACAATTGAAACAGTTAATTTAGAAAGATTTATAAAAGATAAGGAGACAGAAGTTTTAGAAAATACTTTAATGAGAAAGCTTGATTACGAATTCTTTAGAGAAACATTCTGGACATATGATTATGAAATGCCCGCAAACGCATGTGGACAATTGCCATTTAGGCTTGATCCCGTGAAACATTATGCTTCAAGGCAGCATCCAAAAGCTTTAGGAATGTCTATATTAGGAATTACAGATGCTATAAATGATGCAGGTATTGACATCAGAGGCATTATTAATAATTACGGCAGAGATAAAGTTGGGTGTTTTGCAGGTTGCGCTGTAATGAATATGGATAGACATTCTGGTGACGGGTTATTTGCTTCACACCCCCTTGGAAAGCGTGCTTCATCAAAACATATTTCATTTACCTTGCCAGAAATGACTGCAGATTTTATAAATGCATATGTAACAGGAAGTCTGGGAATTACAGGACATTTTATTGGTGCATGTGCAACTTCACTTTATAACATGAATGCAGGAGTTGAACTCATAAAAAGTGGTAAAAGCGAATTTGTGATAGTTGGAGCAGCTGAAGCTATTCTAGGACCTCCAGCATACATCGGCTTTAACGCAATGGGAGCAATGGCAACAGATCAAAGAATGTATGATTTACAAACACTGCTTGGTGAAGGTGAAGCTTTAAATTATCAAAATTTCTGCAGGCCTTTTGGAGATAATATGGGAATGGTGTGTGGTGAGTCTGCAGGTTTTGCAATTCTTATGAGTGATAGGCTTGCAATGGAGACAGGTGCTAATATTAGAGGTGCTATTTTGAATGTAAATATTAATGCAGATGGTAATAAAAAATCAATTTCAGGTCCAGGCGCAGGCAATTACTTTTCTGTTGGCAAAACATTTAAGGACTTAGAGAAAGTTTTTGGGGAAAAAGTTATTAAAGATTCAAGCGCTTTCATTGCGCACGGTACTGGTACCCCACTAAATAGAATCACAGAGTCACATATAATGTCAACTTTTGCAAAGGAATTTAAGGTAAACAACTTGCCTGTAACATCGGTAAAATCAAAATTAGGGCACACTATGGGAACTGCCGGAATGGATCAACTTTGGGCAGGTCTTGGTGCTTTGGAATCACAGAAGCTCTCTGGAATTTGTACCATACCAAAATTAGCAGATGATGTTTTTAAGGAAAATCTTGATTTCTATCTTGAGAATAGAGAGTTTGATAATCAAAAGGAAGTAGTAATGTTAAATTCAAAAGGTTTTGGTGGAAACAATGCTACTACAGCTCTTTTATCGAGCAATCTGACTGAAAGCCTTTTGAGCAAAAAATACTCGAAAACAGAAATTTCTAAATGGAAGGGGGGAAGAGACAAGACTCTAATTGAAAGAGAGAAAAACATGGATCTTGCAGTTAATAACGATCTTCAACCAATATATGATTTTGATAAGGATGTTCTAGACCTTACAGATTTAGAAATTTCTAAAACAAACATCAAAACAACTACTGGCTTCGATTACAAACTGGAATCAGATATTTCTGATGACGATTTTTAGAGTTTTGATCTAATATCGTTTTCGATATGATCAGGAACCAAAATTTTAGCAGCTTCTTCTTTACTTTTTTTCATTGTGTATAGGTCAATAAGAAATTTCAATATCTTTAAATCTAAACCCAGCTCAATACTCTTTTGATAAACAACCTTGGAAGTATGATAACCCTCTACCGTATCATCTATTTTTTTTAAAGCCTCTTCAGCATTTAATCCCTTAGCTAGACACTCTCCAAATTTATAGTTTCTTGAGTCTTTGGACAAAGCAGTCGAAAAAAAATCTCCAACTCCAGATAGCCCTAGAAAAGTTTCAGATTCCCCTCCTCTGGCTTGACTAAAAATTCTTATTTCCTCCAAAGACTTTGTTAATAGAAAGCCAATAGTATTCTCGCCCACCCTCTTTGCATGGAAATAGCCAGAGACAATAGCGTAAATATTTTTTAATGCTCCAGCGATCTCCACGCCATTTATATCCGAACTGAGAAATGGTATGAAATAATCATTTTTAAGGTCTTTGCCTATTTCTCTTAATAACTCGTTATTTTCTCCAGCTAATACTGTTGCTGTAAGCTCTTTATTCGCTATTTCTTTAGAAAGATTTGGACCACTTAATACTATTATATTTTTTTTCTTAACTCCGAACTTCTGAATCAGCACTTCTGATGGAAGCAGTCCTAAAGAATTTTCAAATCCCTTTATACAGCTTACAAAAGTTTGATTGTGGTTTATTGGAAGCGAAGAAAGAGCGTTTTTTATATCCTTACTGGAAAATGTCAAAAATAAGCATCTTGCTTTTGATAATTCTAAAGGATCGTTTGTAGCCTTAAGATTTTGTGCATTCGGAAAAATAAATCCAGTCAAACTTTTTGAATTTGAATTAATGGAATCAATTTCTGTTGCTCGTCTTGAAAATAGCAAAACCTTCTTTCCATTATTTAGAAGAATTCTTGTTAGCTCCCTACCAAACTTGCCTGACCCAACTATTGCATATCTCATTGTTGAATATCTTTTTCTGCAGAATGGTCACTAGAATCTTTTCTTATGAAATAAGACTTCTCTTTGCTCGCAGCAAAATAGGTTCTACTCAAGATTTCTCCTATTACGCCTAAACTTATAAACTGAACCCCAACAACAACAAGCAGAGTCCCTGCAATAAGTAACGGCCTATCCCCAATATCCATCCCATAGAATAATTTCATTATAAATAAATGTATGAGCATCAAGGCTCCAATAGTACTTAGTACTAGGCCTATTAGACCAAAAAAGTGGCCTGGCCTGCTGAAAAATCTCATAAAGAAATATACTGATATCAAATCAACGAAAACTCTGAAAGTTCTAGAAATTCCATATTTGGAGATTCCTGCTACTCTTGCGTGATGTTGAACTTCAAGTTGAGAAATTTTATGTGGCGGTATTTTTGTAGCCATCCAGGCTGGAATAAATCTATGCATCTCTCCAAAAAGTTTCACCTCATTTAATATTTCAGACCGATATGCTTTGAGACTACACCCATAATCGTTAAGCTTAACTTTAGTTATGGCTCCAATTATTTTGTTTGCTACTTGGGAGGGAAAATTACGTAATAAATAGTTATCTTTTCTGTCTTTTCTCCAACCAACAACTAAATCTAGCTCTTCATCAATAAGTTTATTTAATAATCTTGGAATGTCTTTGGGATCGTTTTGTAAATCACTATCCAAAGTAATGAGATATTTGCTTTTGCTTCTATCAAAACCTGCTTGGATTGCAGGTGTCTGACCAAAATTTTTTGATAGAGTTAAAGTTCTTACATTTGTATTCAGCTTGAGACAGTCCTTAAGATTTTTTTCAGTCCCATCTGTGCTGCCATCATCAACTAAAATTAGCTCCCAGCTCCAACCAGCGTCATTCATTACATTTATAACTGATTGAGTGAATGGCACAATATTTTCTTCCTCATTAAAAACAGGTGAGACAATTGTTACGTCTATTTTTCTATCCATTGTATTTTTCTTGATAGTTTATAAAAAATAACACCAAGAAATATTCCAAGTGCAGCGCCCATTATAACTTGACTTAACAAATGTTTAACTAAAAATACTCTTGAAAGACCTACGACACTTGATATGCAAAATAGAAAAAAACCTAATAATTTTTTTTTAGTAAATAAAAATACTAATGTTGAAAATAAAAAAAAGTTTAAAGCATGATTTGATGGCATGCCTGTTAATCGACTACCGCATCTTTCATTGATAACTCCAACATCTATTAATTGAATTGCATGCTCAAAACACGGACGAGGCTCCTGTATCAAGTCTTTTAAGAAAGCTCCGATTTGGTCTCCAATAATTATGCTCAAAAGAATAAATAAAAATACTCGTATTTTTCTTATATATATGAAATAAATCCCTATTATCCCAAGCAAGCAAAAAGAAAAAACCCTTCCAGAGACAAATTCAAATATAAAACCCAGTTGGTCAAAACTGTTAAGCCAAACCAAAAAAAGTAAGTCGTTATCCATTAGATATGATCAAATACCTCAAAGTTAAATATTGAGTAAATGCTCCCTAGTATTAAAAAAATTGAAATCACATCTAAATAAATATTTTTGTTTAAAAGTAAATCAATTTTCCATTTATTAAGAATTTCAATAAATAGCATCGTGATTGCAAAACTTGCCAAAACATCTGAAAACCAATGAGCACCAATGATAATTCTTGTTGAGGCTATTATAATTACCAAAAGGGAAATAATATATCTAAGTGCTGTAAATCCTCCTGCAAATGCTAACCTCATCCACCAGAAACCAACAAAAAATATCGATGCAGCATGGCCGCTTGGGAATGATAAGGATTGAAAAACTGGTTCCGCAAATTGAATATTTATGCCTTCAATACCACCAGGCCTTGGAAAATTCAAAATATTTTTAACTAGCTGAACAAATAAACCTAAAATAAGACCAGGAAAAATAATTGTTGAAGGAGAGACATAATTAATTTTTTTAACTACTAACGATAGTACGCACAGGAATGGAATAAGAAATGCGAAAATAAAAAAAGCATTACCTAGCTCTGTAATATGTGATAAAAAAAATTCCGAAAAAAAGAAGGAATTAAAAAAATAAAGGATTTCTACATCTAAGCTTTGAAATAGCTTAAGGAAAATTGAAACAATTAAGCAAAACAGTGGAAAATAATATTTACTAATTTTTTTCTCCTTTCTGAAGCACTATCAAATAATTGCCACTTTCTTTTATAATTTCAAATTCGTTAATCAGAGAGCCAAGTTTATCTTTTCTAGTAAGCAAATAAGGTGAATTCAAGTTATCTCTGATATATGTTTTTTCTGAATAAAACGAAATTGTTGGTTTATTAATTTTATATACAACTAAAGGTAAATTATTTTTTTGGATATATTCTGATAGAACTTTTAGATCTTTTTGTGTGCTTTGAATTATAACTGGCAATAAGAAAACCGACACGTAAATTAAAAAGCTTGCTGCAAAAAACTTTTTAACAAAAACATACTTTTTTTTCATTGCCATCTGAGTAATTAGTGTAATTCCAAGCAAAAGCAAGAAAGTTGACGGCACCCACTTTTCAACATAATTTTTAAGAAATTCAATTGAAATATCAAAAGTTGGATTTAACTCAAAGAGGTAAATTGCAAGATATGGAATCAAGAATAGAAATATAACACACGATAAATCATAGATTGCTGAAAAAATTTTATAGCTTGCCCTAGCGGAATTCTGAAAAGATTTTTCAATGAAATATGCTAGAGGAGTTAATCCGTAAATTAGATAGTGAGGCAGTTTAGTGCTTGAAAAACTAAATAAGAGAAAGACCCAAAAAAACCAAACTATCATAAATTTCTCGGTGTCATTTCTTACCTTAAAAATACTTTTGAACTCGCTCAGAACGTTCCCAAAGAAAGGAAGCACTAGGAAGGGTAAAACTAGGAAATAATAAAAGTAAGAGCCTGTGTGGCTCTCCATAACATCTGAAAATCTACCAAATGATTGTCCAAATAATAAATATTGAAGGCTTTCGAGGTCTGTTCTTAAATAAAGGATCAGAAACCAAGGGCAAACAATTATAAGAAATCTTATCCAAGCAGACCCAGAGAGAGCTGCTTTAAAGAATAATTTAATATTTTTTGTTATAAAACAGTAAATCAAAAATATTGGTCCTGTTATAGCTAGTATCGCGAAACCTTTTATAAGGAAGCCAACTGAAATAAAAATTGCAGTATTATTCAAATGGTTTTGTTTTTGATTTTTGACATAGCTATAAATATTTAATAGAGCGAGGGTAATAAATAAGTTTAAGAATGCGTCTGCAGTCGCAACGAATGATATTAAAAAGAATCCTGGCAATAATAATAATGTTAAAGCTTGGTTCCAAAGTCTAATATTATGACTATTGTCTTGGATGAATTTTCCAAAAGAAATTGCCCAGATTATTGCTGCTAGCATGGATGGAAACCTTAATGCAAATTCATTAGCACCAAATGTATATATTGATAAAGCCTGAACCCAGTATGCAAAAATGGGCTTTTCCAGTCGCAGTTCTTCGCCAAGATAAGGTATAAAAAATTGGTTATCTTTTATCATTTGTAACGAAGTAGATGCAAAAGCTCCCTCATCATAATCAGTTAAACCTAGAAAAAGCATAGGGATATATGCAACAGCTATTAGTGCGTATAAGAAGTTAAGTTGTCCTTTTTGCAATGTTTTTACTCCTTCGACATCTTTCACTACAGTAAATCACATTTTCCCAACAACTTCTCCATTTTTTTCTCCAGGAAAAAGGGCGATTGCAAACAGGGCAGGTTTTACTTTTAAGATGTTGTTTTCTCAATTAAAGCTCTAAAAACTTTTCAATTAGATAGTAAAGTGCAACAAATGAAGTAGCAGCTAGAATTAAAATACTAAACGAGTGAAAAATTTTGAATGTTGGGCCTGCTTCTTTATTTTTTTCATGGTCTAGAAAAAGACCAATAAATAAATTTAGTAGGTTAGCTCCCAATAAAATTAAGAAAATTAAATTTCTAGTTGAGCTCCAAATGAGTTCATATTGTTCTAATTGAAAAAAATAAGTTATCCCAAGATAGCTCAAAATCATTAAGATCAAAAAAAGGTTTAGCCTGAAGAAAAATGATTTTAAAAAATATCCAAGTGATTGTTTATCTAGGCTGTTTCTAGCGGCTGGAGTCACTACCAAAATAGAAAGCCAAACTCCACCAATTACCATGGCTAGTACAGTCTGAAGCGCAATCTCAATAATCATATCTACTAAGTGGCGATCCGGAAGGGACTCGAACCCTCGACCTCCTGCGTGACAGGCAGGCATTCTAACCAACTGAACTACCGGACCGTGAGATGTAGATTTTGGTACAAAAGAGAATTATTTACAACTTTTTTCTATTGTAAATAAAGTTGAATGTTCATTTTCAGGCTTTATAATAAAGTTAGTAAATTTACTTAACGGGGGAATATTACTATGGATTATTTCTTAGCAACAGACGATTACGTTGGAGTGTCCTTTTGGATTGCTACTGCTGTAATGGCAGCTGGTGCCCTGTTCTTCTTTATGGAAAGAAGCACAGTTAAAGCATCATGGCAAACATCTCTGACTGTAGCCGCTCTTGTATGTTTTGTGGCCTTTTGGCATTACTTGTATATGAGAGACGCGTGGATAGCAACAGGTGAATCACCTACAGTTTATAGATATATAGACTGGTTGATTACTGTTCCTATGCAAATTGTAGAATTTTATTTGATATTATCTGCTGTTGTAGCAGTGAGTCTTGGAGTTTTCTGGAACTTACTAGTTGCATCACTTGTAATGTTAATCTTTGGATATTTAGGTGAAGCAGGTCTAATGGATGTTACTGTCGCTTTCGTAGTGGCAATGGCAGGTTGGATTTACATAATCTACTATGTCTTCGCAGGTGAAGCTGCAAAGATTAAAGATGCTGCAGGTAATAAAGCATTAAGCTTTGCTTTTGATGGAATTAAATGGATCATAACAATTGGGTGGGCTATCTATCCAATAGGTTATTTCCTAGGTTATCTTGGTGGAGGCGTAGATATGAATATGCTTAACATCGTTTATAACCTTGCTGATCTAGTTAACAAATTCTTATTTGGACTTGTTATTTGGTATGCAGCAATGATGGATTCCGGAATTAAAAAAGGCTAAGCTAATTTTAATTTAAGATCTAAGCCCGCTTTCGAGCGGGCTTTTTTTTATCTGCTTATTAAATAAACCGTGTGAACTAAGGTCGTTACAAGCTTTCCAGCTTGATCAAACATTTCTCCTTTTACGGTTGCAATGGACTTACCCCTTCTCATTATTGAGGCTTTGAGCGTACATATGCCTGATTTGAGAGGCAGGTGATGAAGGGTATGTAAATCTGTAGAGGCAGGGTAGACTTTGCCGTCTGATTCAACAATTAATAATAAAGAAGTTACGTCATCAAGCATGGAAGTCATCATTCCACCTTGAACAGATCCATCAGGATTTAATGTAAGTTCGCTGAAACTTGCTTCCAGCTCGAGCGTCCCCTCAATATAGCTTAAAAATTTAAAGTTAAATAATTTCCCTGTGCCTCCATGTTTTTTATGGAAATCGAGATATTTTTGTACGTTCTTTGTCATAATGAAATGGTGCGAGTTGTAGGATTCGAACCTACGACCCCCTGCTTGTAAGGCAGGTGCTCTAACCAACTGAGCTAAACTCGCAGAGGACAATAGAATATAATATATTTATATGGAAGACTACTCCACAGACTCAACAAATGATATGAGAGAAATTCTCAGTGTTTCAGAAGTAAATAAAACAGCCAATGATTTTATTAATGAAGCATTCCCTCCCCTTTGGGTTGTTGGTGAAATTTCTGGGTTTAAAGAATATGGATCATCTGGACATTGGTATTTTTCGCTCAAAGATTCAGAATCTGTTTTGAGTTGCTCTATGTTTAGATTGCAGAATATCTCGCTTGGCTTTAAACCAAAAGAGGGTGATCAGGTAATTATTCAGGGCAAACTTTCTATCTGGCACAAAACTGGCAGATTTCAAATTATTGCAAGTAAAATGGAGCTTGCAGGTTTTGGTGAACTTTTAAGAAAATATGAATTATTGAAAAATAAACTTAAAGATGAGGGTTTATTTAGCAGAAAACTTCCAGAATCAGTTCCCGAGATAATTAATAAATTAGCTGTTGTAACATCGCCGCATGGAGCAGCTTTAAGAGATATTATCTCTACACTCAAACGCAGAGCTCCACATATTAATATTATTATTTCTCCTTGTCAGGTCCAAGGTGAAGGTTCTGAAAAGTCTATTCTAAAAGCTGTTGATAATATAGCTAAAATTCAAGCAGAGGAACAGTTTGATGCAATTATCATTTCTAGAGGTGGTGGCTCAATTGAGGATTTGTGGAGCTTTAATAATGAGGAGCTTTGCAGATATATCTCAAGACTCAATATACCAGTTATATCTGGTATAGGGCATCAGACAGACTTTACCTTACTAGATTTCGTATCAAATCAAAGAGCAGAGACTCCTACTGCTGCTGCTGAGATTGCTTCTGAAGGTGCTTCTAAACTTCAAGATTATCTTGATTTTATGGTTGATAGTCTTAAGAAAAAGATAATTGTAATAGTAACCTCATCCAAAGAAAAAATTTCTTTTCTCAAGAAATTGCTTCGCTCTCCAAAACAAAAAATTCAGGATCAATATCTAAAATTAGACCACAAGTCTGAACAGTTGCATTCCTCATTTATTAACTCCCTCAATAAAAGGGTTGATGGTCTTGAAAAGTTAATCTTAAAAGTTTCATTTAATTCTCCTGAAAAAATGAGACAATTATATGCTCAAAAACTCTTAAACTTGGGCACTTTATTATCAAAACAAGCTTCTCTTAATATCGATGCTTTTAATTCAAAAATTAACAACTTTGAACAACAATTAGTGTCCTTGAGTCCAAAAGAGGTTCTTAAGAGGGGCTACTCAATTACATATGGAGAAAGAGGTAATATCGTAAAATCTTCAAAGAAAGTATTCGCTGGTGATAAATTACTTACACAATTTAATGATGGTAAGGTTCAATCAAAAGTTGAGTAAATTAGACGTTGTATTTTCTAAATCTTCAAGCGTAATGGGTGTAGTTATAATCTCAACAACTTCATTATTTTTTATAACATAAGTAGTAGGAACGTTTTCAGGAAGTTCTATGCCCCAAATATCTCTAGGGTCATTTTTTAGATTTAGAAATGTTATACCAAATTTTTTTATAAGCTTATTGACCTCTTCGTCTTGAAGTGAATCAAACTGATCAAAGTGATAGCCAACTACACTGACATCATCTTTTTCATTGATTTCATTAAAGTATTTAAATTCGATAATACATGGCGGACACCAGTCTGCCCAAATATTAACAAAAAGTATTTCATCTTTGTAACCATTAAAAGTGGCTCCTGAACCGTCAGTAAAAGAGAAATCAGTTCTTTGACAAGATGTCAAAACTGAAAGTGATAGAAATAATATGCCCAATAATCTCATTTGTCTCTTTATAAGTGCTAAAAGCCAATTTACAATAATTCTTTCACTGCTTGAAACTTTTTTCCAGTTTAAAGTGTATAAGAATTAAATCACGGAGATTTTATGAATGATGGTATTTTTTCAAAGATAGGTAGTTTTTTAGGAATTGTTTGGTCATATATTGTGGCTGGAAGGGATTTTTTTTGGAAAGCAATTCGCTTTAGTTTTGCAACAGGAATATTTTTAGCAATTGTTATTAGTATTGCATACAGTTTGGTCAGTCCAATATGGACAGGTTCAGATAGTCCTGATTCAGCAGGAAAAGTGGTAGTTTTCAAACCTAATGGCGTTCTTGTGGATCAAGAACCAACACTTGCGGACCCTGAGCCAATTGAGCAGTTTCTTTCTGAAATTGTTGGTGAGGGAATGCCAAGTCAAAGAGTTTACGAATACAAATTTCTTTTGAAATTTTTTGATGACTTCAAGAACGATGAAAATGTTGATTCAATGATTTTTGACCCATCTGGTTTATCAATGCCCATAAATTATGTATTGCCTCTAGCGGAAAAAATTAAAGCAGCAGTGGATTCAGGAAAAGAAGTTATTGTAAGATCGGAATTCCTAAATGATGCATCTTATGTTTTAGCATCAGCTGCATCAGAAATTAGTGCTCCATATTATAGTTTTTTTAGTATTAACGGATTTGGTGGCCCAAGAGAGTACTACAGGAACTTTTTCGAAAAGTTTCTTATAACACCAAGAATTATTGCAGCAGGAGACTTTAAAACTGGACCAGAATCTTTCACAAGGGATTCAATGAGTGAAGAAGCAAAAACAAATTTAGATTTTTATAAACCTCTGTGGTCAAAATATAAATCCTTTGTATCTACCGAAAGAGGTGTTGATATGCAATGGATAGCTGATGAATCATATAAAGACTTAATCAGTAATAAAGTTAGTGAATGGGATGCAGCTCTTGAATGGGGTTTAATTGATGTCATGGAAGAAGAAGATGATTTTGATGAGAGAATGCTCCTGAAATTTGGTGCATCTCAAGAAGGGGAAGAAATATTGAATGCAATACCATTTAGAAGTTACCTAAAAACTCTTCCTGATGCAGATGTCGAAAAATCAGAAAATATTGTCAAGGTAATTACAGCTGAAGGCGCAATAATGGGTGGGGATGTCAACCTTGGAATTGCAGGGTCTGACGGCATTGTAGAGATGCTTAAAGATGCTCATGAAGACGAAAATACAAGCGCTATTGTTTTGCGTATCAATTCACCTGGTGGTTCTGTTCTAGCGTCAGATTACATTAGGTGGGAGATAGAAAAAGCAAAAGAAAAAGGAATACCTGTAGTTGTTTCAATGGGTTCATTGGCAGCCTCAGGAGGTTACTGGATTGCCTCGCTTGCAGACAAAATTTATGCTGAAGCAGATACAATAACAGGGTCCATTGGAGTGTATGGAACCTTATTTAGTGTAGAGAAAATATATGACTGGATGGGAATAAATCTTGACGGTTATTCAACTACAAAATGGGGTGCTTTTGACCCAATGCGCCAGGATTGGCCACAAGAATACGAAGACACTTTACGTTCTGGGATTAATTCAATCTATGTGAAATTCACAACTCAAACATCCATTGATAGAAATATTCCAATTGAAAAAGTTAGAGAGATTGCTAAAGGAAGAGTATATTCTGGAGAACGAGCCCTTGAATTAGGACTTGTTGATGAAATTGGTTTGATAGAGGATGCAATTGAATATGCAGCAAGCATGGCAGAGCTTGAGAGCTATAAAGTTATTTATATCGATCCACCTGCTGCAAATCAAACTGGTTTTACGATAGCTATCCAAAATCTAATAAAATCAATTAAAAGAGTTTTCTTTGTAGAGCCTGATAAAAGCAGAGATATTATGAAAAACATTCAAATTTACTGCTTTGAATGTGTTTCAAGACCCTAACTGTTTTATAAATTTAGCAACCATCATTTTTGATGGTTGTTTTTTTTCTGAGTAAATGTACCTGTCAAGATCTAAAAGCATCTGCTTTATGGAGGAAAAATCCCTTCTTATAAAAAGCTCGAGATAATTTACAGAATCATCGTCTAAATTAATATTGAGTTTTTTGGAAATAAATTTTATAGCACCTTTCACATCAGTGTCTTCAAGTTCATTAATATAAAATTTGTTCATTTGTGCAATTCTTGACTGAAGGTCAGCAAAAACATTTATTTCATTAATGCCGTAATTACTTGTAAGCAAGAGTATGGTTTCTGTATTTTTGCACTCGTTTATTAAGTTAAAAATTTGAATCTGAATGTCTTTTTCACATTTATCTACATTATCAAGGCACAGTAAAAATGAACTCTCAAGACCTTCAAAATTATTATTCTCAGCCTTAAGCTTTGATACATCGATATATAGAGATATTTTTTCTTTGGTCTGTATCTCATTTAAAACTGAATTTAAAAGAAATGTTTTTCCAGATCCTTGCTCTCCATTAATGAAAATATTATCGGACAAATTATTATTAATTAATTCTTTCATTTGAGATGAAAGCACTTCATTTTTCTTGGTAAAAAAGAAATTATCTATTTGCGCATCATAATCTCGTCCAAAATCAAAAAAGATTTGTTTACTTGAATTTATATTTTTCATCTTTGCCACACGAATTCATTAAGCATTATCTCTGCCTCAAGCTCATCTAGATAAGTCTCATATTCCAGTTTAATGTAATCGCTATTAATATTTTTTAAAGAGAATGTTAAAACTTCGTTTCTTGAAGCTAAAAAATTCAAAAAGTTTTCAACCATCTCAAAGTCTTTTGACTGAATTTCTAAAGAAAAGTTGTTTCTTAAAATCTCACGGCTTTTTGTAGAAATTGATATTATTTCATCAAGCAGGTAATCGTAAAACTTAACAGAGTTAGTTGTAAAAACTCTATTTGATAGAGGAAATTTAAAGATCCACTTATTTTCACTTATTTGCTGAACAGACATTAATACATAATCTAATTCCTTACTAAGCAAAGGAAATTCGCTTTTTTCTCTGAATTGATCTAAATCTAGATACTCGTATTCAAGGTTTATATTCTGATTTAATTGAGTAATTAGCTTTAATGATTCAAGTTGATTTTGAAATAAGCTATTTTCAATTATTTTAGATTCTCCAGCTGCAAGGCTTTGTGGAAGAATTGAAATGAACGTTTTCATATTTTTTTTTGAAATTGAAAAAGATATTTTATTCTTTATAAAGAAATCTTCGATTTTTTTTCGGTCATACATCAGCTCAAGATATTTAACACCATCAAAGGACTTAACCTGGTAACCAATAAAAAATTCCTGAAAATTTGAATTTTCTACAAAATTTATCTGGTCAAGACTAACTCCATATTTTTCAAAAACCTTAACATCAGAATTTTTTATGAGCTCTTCAATTTCTTTTATCTTTTTGAAATCTTCGTACACTACAATAAATTTGTTAGATTCTTGGCCAAAACAATTCAAACTAATTAAGAAAAAAATATATATAATTGCTGTAAATCTGATAATTTTCATTTAAAACTAAAGAATTAAATAACTATTTTATGACAAAAAAGAATAATAACTACAAAGATTCTGGCGTAAATGTCCAAGAGGGTCAAAATTTTATTTCTGATATTAAGAACAAACTAAGTAGTACTTCAAATAAATTTTCAATTGGTACAATTGGTGGGTTTTCTGGGTATATTGACCCCCCAAAGAATTATAAAGATCCTCTCTATGCATTAGCTTGTGATGGTGTAGGCACAAAATTACGAATAGCATCTCTGCTTAAAAAATATGACTCGCTAGGAATTGATCTTGTAGCAATGTGTGTAAATGACCTTATTGTAAGTGGAGCAAAACCCCTTGCTTTTTTAGATTACTACGGCGTCTCAAAACTAGATAGATCTATTGGAAAGGAAATCATTTCTGGAATAATATCTGGATGCGAAATGTCAGGTTGTGACCTTGTAGGTGGCGAAACTGCTGAAATGCCAAATCACTATACAGATGGAAATTTTGATTTAGTGGGTTTTGCTATGGGGGTCAATGAAAGAGATGGGATTATTGATGGAAGTACTATTGCTAAAAATAATTGCATTATTGGATTAAAGTCTAACGGTTTACACTCTAATGGTTTTTCTCTGGTTAATAATATAATTAATGCTAATAATCTTAAAAATGATATAGATTTCCTTGAACAACTCTTGGCTCCCACAAAGATTTATGTCAATGAAGTTTTAGATTTATTAAGCAAATATAAAATTAATGGGATGGCTCATATTACAGGTGGTGGGCTTGAAGAGAATCTTTCTAGGGCTGTTCCTGAAAACCTTAGTATTGTTATAGATAAAAATTACTGGGAAAATCCAGAAATATTTCAAAAAATTCAGAAGCTTGGGAATATTCAAACAGAGGAAATGCTAAGTGTTTTTAATTGTGGGGTTGGATATTGCTTAATAGTTGATGAAGAGACTTCTGAAAGGATCTTAAGTGAATCAAACTCTTATTTTAAAATCGGATTAATTAAAGAAAATTTAAATAAAAAGTTTTTAATAAAGTGAATATCATAGTCTTCTTTTCAGGTTCTGGTACAAATTTAAAGTCAATAATTGATAAGCAAGCTCACTATGGATATAAGGTAATCGGAGCATTGACAAATAATCCAGATGCAGGGGGAGTAAAAATTTGCAATAGCCAAAAAGTTGACCTAAAAATTATAGATCATAAGAATTATTCTGAGAGAGATTTATTTGATCAGGAGATTGATCGATATCTGCATACACTTAATCCTGATTATATAATTCTTGCAGGCTTCATGAGGATACTTGGAAAGCGCCTTGTTGATAGCTGGGAGGGACAAATAATTAATATTCATCCATCATTATTACCAAAATATCCCGGATTAAATACACATAAAAGAGTTATAGAGTCTGGAGATATTGAACATGGGACAACAATTCACTATGTTACAAGTGAGCTTGATTCGGGTCCAATTATTAGACAAGAATCAATATCTATTGAACCAAATGATGATGAAACAACTCTAATAGATAAGATAAAAAAATTAGAGAACTTAATATATCCAGAAGTAATTTCAAAATTAACAAAATGAAAATTATATATTTATTATTGCTAGCTAATTTTGCACTCTCAGATACATTTAAAAGCTGGGAAGCAAATTTTGAATTCTCGCACCATGAGTTTGGTAAATTTAAAATGAAGAGAAGTTTTGAGGTCAACGGAGAAAATGTTACCTCAAGCTTTACTCTCAGACCTCTATTAATATTTGAATACTCTCAGAAATCAGATTTGATTATCAAAAATGGAGGATTAGTAAATTCTTTTAAAACTTTTGTAAAAAATAATGTTCCTGGCGATCATCCAAAATTGTTTACTGTTGTTTTTTCTGAAGGTTTTATTACATCAAAGGAATTAAATTTTTCAATTGAAACAAATGATCGAATTTTAGATCAACTTGGAAGTGATCTGCAAATGAGAATTAATGCAAAAAAGGGAATAGGAAGTTACGACTTAAATGTAATCAATAATGATAAGGGGAATGTCGTTGAACGGAAGTATCAGGTACTTGGCAATGAGGTTATTGAGACACCCTTTGGTTCCTACGAAACAATAAAAGTCAGTGCAACGTCTACAGATTCGTCAACAATCATTTATTTTTTAGCACCTGATTTAGACTATTTTGTTGTTCAAAGCTATGTTGAACTTAAAAACGGTAAACGAAATATTTTAAAGGTTACTGAAATGCCTAGGTTTTTGGAAGAGTGACACCTCTCTGACCCTGATATTTGCCCCCTCTATCCTTGTAACTTGTTTTACAAATTTGATCTGATTCAAAAAAAATCATCTGCGCTACCCCCTCATTTGCATAAATTTTTGCAGGAAGATTAGTAGTATTTGAAAACTCAAGCGTTACATGCCCTTCCCACTCTGGCTCAAGCGGCGTTACATTTACAATGATCCCACAACGTGCATAAGTTGATTTTCCTAGACATAACGTTAAAACTGATCGTGGAATTTTAAAGTATTCTATTGTTCTTGCCAGAGCAAATGAATTCGGCGGAATAATACATTCGTCAGCTACTAGATCAATAAAACTTTTGCTATCAAATGATTTTGGGTCAACTACGGAAGAATACGTATTTGTGAAGATCTTAAATTCATTCGCGCACCGAACATCATAACCATAACTTGAAACACCATAGGATATGATTTTATTTCCACCAAGTTCTCTTACTTGGTTTTCCTCAAATGGAGTGATCAAACTATGATTTTTTGATTGATCTATTATCCAGTTATCAGATTTGATGCTCATTAACTAATTTGCCTTCTACCGCTTATTGCTCTACCGAGAGTCGTATTATCAACATATTCTAATTCACCACCCATTGGAACGCCATATGCAATTCTGGTTACCAAAACCCTGTCGTTTTGAATCTGATCTTTGATATAGAATGAAGTAGCATCACCCTCAATTGTTGGGCTTGTTGCTATAATTAATTCTTTTACGTTACTTGTTTCAAGCAATTCAATTAACTTTGGTATTCCAAGCTCATCAGGCCCAATTCCATCTATTGGTGAAAGTCGGCCCATTAAAACAAAATACCTCCCTTTAAAAGAACCTGACTTTTCAATAGCCAAAATATCTGAAGGATTCTCAACAACACAAAGTAATCCTATATCCCTCCTATCATCTGCACAAATCCTACAAATTTTATCCTCAGTTAAGTCTCTACAAACTTCACAATTTTTTATTTCACTTATGGATTTATCTATAAGAGTGGAAAGTTTTTTGGCTCCCTCCCTATTCTTTTCAAGAAGATGGAATGCCATTCTTTGAGCTGTTTTTTCACCAACACCAGGCAATATTTTTAAGGAACTTATTAGGTTTGTTAATAGGCTATCTTCATTCTTCATGATCAATTACTTCAATATTTTTATCTATAATGTTTGCATTATATTTATCATTTAAATTACTTACTAGTGAACTTTTTAATACTTGATTTTTAAAGTCTTTTATTTCAAGATTTCTTTTTTTTTGCCATTCTAGAGAAGGTGTAGTTTGAGTAATGTTTTCTTTTTTAATTTCTATCTCTGAAATGGCATAACCATTATTTTTCATAGACAATATTAGATCACTCTTGTTTTTTTCATTAATATTATCAGTAAAAATGTCAGAACCCTGAAAGATCACTTTTTTATCGATGACGGCATTAAGCTGTAGATTTGAAAAAAGAGCTCTGGAGGGCCCCTTAAGGTCGAGGTTGTCAAAAATATTTAACCAATTTTTTGGTTCTAATTTAATATGTCTCTTTTTCTTGTACTCTGTTGAGTCAATTTTAGCTGCTGCTACTTTTGGCAGTTGCTTTGGAACTTTTTTTTCTGATATGTCTCTAGTTTCAACATTTTCTTTTACTTTTCTATCATCTTTTTTTTTAAAAGATAAGCACCTCAAAGATGCAATATCAAAATTTTCCTTGTAGTTATCTGTTTGTTTGGCGTCCATCAATCCATTGGAAAAAAATTGATAAAATAAGTTTATTTCCTGATCTAGCCCAGAATCAGATTTGACTGATTCTATAATTTTCTCATGTAAAAGCTTAAGTGCACGATCAAAAAGAATTTCATAATTTACATCAAGATTTCTATACCTTTCAAGTTCAGTGATAACGTCTTCTGTACTATCTGCCAAAATTAATTCAAATAGTCTAGTAGTTGAAGATATATCAAGCACACCATGCAACTTAGAAACCTCTTCTTCAGTTAAATTGCCATCGCAATGGGAAATTGCTTGGTCAGCTAATGTTAGAGAATCTCTTACTGATCCTTTTGCAAGCTCAACAATTAGATCGATAGATTTTTTATCTGTTGAAACTTTTTCTTTGCTTAATACTTCACTTAAGTTTGTCGCAATTAATTCATCAGATACTAATTTTAAATTAAACTGAAGACACCTCGAGTTTATTGTTTTTGGGATTTTGTGCGATTCTGTTGTTGCCATTATGAATATTACATGTGATGGTGGTTCCTCTAGTGTCTTGAGGAGTGCGTTAAAGCTTTGAATTGATAGCATATGAACTTCATCAATAAGATAAATTTTAAATTTACCACTTGAGGGTCTGTACTGTACTGAATCGAGAAGGTCTCGCATATCATCTACTCCTGTTCTGGAAGCAGCATCAATTTCAATAAGATCCAAATGAGAATTTGTTTGAACCTCTTCACATACCGAACAAACATTACAAGTTTCACCTTTTTCAATATCGTAATTAGGGCAGTTAAGGGATTTGGCAAATAATCGGCCTAGAGTTGTTTTTCCAACACCTCTAGTGCCAGAGAATATATATCCATTATGGAAATTTTGGTTTTTAATTATGTTTTTCAGAGCATTGACTACATTATCTTGGCCAATTACCTCAGAGAAAACATTTGGTCTATATTTGTTTGCTAAAGCCATTAAGTGAGTTCATTGAATGCAGACTTAATTATTTCATAATTAAATCCTCTATTGGATAAAAATCTAGAAATCTTTTCTTTTTCTTTTAAGCTCACAGAACTAGAACGAATTTTTTTAGCAATTTGGTTTACGCAAATTTCTACCCAATTGATGTTTTGTTCATAAATATCATAATCATTTGAAGAGACAAACTTATTCTTTAAGTAGAGTTCGATAAACTTTGGTCCATAGCCTTGAGAGCTTTTCTGTTTAATCACAGCAAGTGCAAAACGCTGATCGCTTAGTAAATTCTGGTTTTTCAGCTTTTCAATAACTTCATCTAATTCGTCTATTTGCAGATCATTAATCTTAATTTTAAGCTTCTGCTTTAACTCGTATACTGAATGCTCTCTTCTTGAAAGAAGTTCTAACGCTTTGTTCCATGGGCTTATATCAGGCACATTTAATTATAAGGTACAACTCTTGATCTGCCAGCAGATCTTATAATTCTTACCTTATCACCAGCCCTAAAATTGATAACTGGGTCTGTTGAAATTTCTTGAACTATAGAAATTTCTTTGTCATTGGCTTGAAGCTTTATAACTAATTCAATACCCTCTTTTCTTGAAATTTTTTCTCCCACTTCTGATCCTACTACAGACCCTATCAGCCCACCAACAATAGCACCGATTCCAGCAGATGTTTCGCCGTCACCATCCGCAGATCTTTCTCCTGCGCCAGAACCTACAATTGCACCCAATACAGTGCCAGATGTAGCCCCAACTTCTCTATCACCTTCGATGGTAACTTCTCTGACACTCATTACAGTTCCTGTTTGAACAAACTGGGCTTTTCCAGCAGCATCCCTTGCAACAACATCAGCTTGAAAACCACCAGTTGCACAACCTGAAATTAACATCACGAAAAAAATATTTACAAATAACTTATTCATACTCATTTGACACCCTCAATAAAGGAAAAGTTCCCTCATGAAGTTTAAATATATCTTCTACATCACAATTCAAGACAGTAGCAGTTTTTAATGCTAATACTGTAGAAGGGATATAAACTCCATTCTCGATTGCATTGATACTTTTTCTTGATACTTGAACTGCTTTAGCTAAATTTTCTTGTGTAATCCCTGCTTCCTTTCTTTTTTGCTTTAGTAAGGTAACTAGGTATTTATGATTTTTTCCCATAATAATTAATTTTAATGTAACCTATACTACTCAAAATAAATTAAAAAATCAATTTTATGAGAAGTATTCGTTACATTTAGTTAAAAAAGTACTTGATTTTTATAAATTTATATCTAAATTATTATCTGATGGTGCTCGGGTGAGGCCATCCTGAATTTAATAAGTCGCTTTTAAGGAGGACTGTTATGTTAATTAATTTTACTGATCCTATGTTTTCAAATAGAGCATTAGGATTTGAAAATCTCGTAGATAGACTTGAGAGAATCTCAAATGAATCTCAATCTAGTTATCCTCCCTATAATATTTATAGGGACGGTCTAAAATTCCAAATAGAAATTGCTCTAGCTGGGATTGAAAAGAAAGATGTTGAAATCGAATTATGTGATGGGGTATTAACCGTATCATACAAGGGACCTGAAGAGGTTTCTGAAAACGATACTTTACATCGCGGTATTGCAAAAAGAGCATTTAAGCTAAAATTTACTCTAGCTGAAGATCTTGAGGTTATTGGTGCATCATCTAAGAATGGTCTATTAAATATAGATCTTGAAAAGATTTTGCCTGACCACAAGAAACCTAGGGTAATTAATATAAAATAACTTTGATGGGCGGCTATTGCCGCCCACGCTTTTAACATGAAATTTCTAACATCTTTTTTACTTGTGTTTTCAATTTTAGCTTCAACTGAAATTGTGAAAACTGATCATGCTGAAATTTCAATTATTGGCAATAACAATATTATCTCAAAAACTGGAACCATTGATCTTGGTTATAAGTTTAAATTTACCTCAGGCTGGCATACCTACTGGATAAATCCTGGAGATTCCGGGGGTCCACCGACATTTAATATAAATAAAACAAACGGTTGGATCGTAGGAGAGAATTTTTGGCCAGGCCCTACTAAAATTGAGTACCCCCCTCTAATGACTTATGGCTACGTAGATGAGGTGGTTTTTCCATTTACAGTTGATATTAAAAACTTGGATGACAAGGCATCATCTATTGAGGTTAAATTTTTGGTTTGTGATGAAATATGCGTGCCTGAAAAAGCTGAACTAAATTTAGTTATGAAAAATGGCATTATAAATATTGATGAAGAGCCACAACTGCTCATGGAATGGATGAAGAAATTACCAATTCGTGGCCCTCCAGACTTAACGATTTCTTTTGCGAACAACCAAGCACTTTTAAACTCTCAATTTTTGAATGAAGATTCTTATTTCTTTCCTATCAATGATGAAATAATTGATTTTTCAGATGAACAATCTTTTAAGAATTCAACTTTAGAATTAAATTTCCTTGATGAATTTAATGGAAATATTTCAGGGGTAATTGTTTCTGGTGAAAATTATTACAGTGTTGATGAAACGCTCACTTTAAAATCGTCTGTCGAAATAAAAACTATCGGGTTGCTTGCTGCTGTTTTTTTTGCATTTATGGGAGGGTTAATATTGAATTTAATGCCCTGCGTGTTGCCTGTAATTGCGCTTAAAGGTTTATCGCTTGTAAAAAGCTCAAATGAATCTAATTCCTCTGTTAGCCTGAATGCAAGTTTCTATGTTTTTGGTGTAGTTGCTACCTTTATGGCAATAGCAATAATTTTAGTATCTCTTAAAAATGCTGGAGAAGTTATTGGTTGGGGTTATCAATTACAAAGTCCATTTATAGTAACAATTTTGGCAACTCTGATTTTTGCAATTGGAATTTATATGGTTACAAACTTCAGTCTTGGATCAAGCTTCAGTAAGCTTGAAAAATTTACATATGGGACTGGGCCATTTAATTCGTTCTTAACAGGAACTTTAGCAGTAATTGTTGCGTCACCATGCACAGCACCCTTTATGGGGGCTGCATTAGGATTTGCTCTTATACAACCTGACATTTTTTCGTATTTGGTATTTTTATTTTTAGCTTTAGGCTTTGCTTTACCATATTTTTTAATTGCTTTATTCCCATCACTAGTTAATTTTATTCCAAAGCCGGGAAAGTGGATGGAAACTCTGAAACAATTTTTTGGATTTATGATGTTTGCTGCAGCTATCTGGTTGTTATGGGTATTAGCAAATCAAGTAGATGTAAATTCAATTCTATTTCTTCTTATAGGTTGGTTTTTGGTTGCTTTTTCATCATGGCTAGTAATCTCAAAGATTAGACATGCAACAATCTTTGCTGGATTAATTATTTTAATTTGGGGATATTACCTTGTGAACTGGGATTTTAAGACTACAGAAATAAATAATGATAGTGTCTCACAAAGCTGGTCTCTAGAAAAAGAAAATCAACTACGCTCAAATGGCGAATCTTATTTTGTAAATTACACAGCTGCTTGGTGCATAACATGCAAGGTTAATGAGGCCGTTGCATTCAGTGATAATGTTTTTGAAATGTTCGACGAAAAAAATATTACATATCTAAAAGCAGACTGGACAAATAGAGATGCTACGATAGCTAAGCAGATCGAAGTTTACAACAGATCAGGCATTCCTCTTTATATTTATTGGAATAAAAGACTTGACGAACCTATGGTTCTTAATGAAATATTAACTGAAGGATACTTAATGGAGGTTATAAATGAAAATTAAATTACTTATTTTATTAATATTATTATTGCCAATTTTCGGAGGAGTAAAAAATAACTCAGCCGCACCTAATTTTGAGTTAACGAACCAAGAAAATGAAGCTATATCTCTTGGAGATTTTAAAGGTAAAAAAGTGATTTTAGAATGGACAAATCACGAATGTCCCTTTGTAAAAAGACATTACGACACAAACAACATGCAATCTCTTCAAAGAGATGCAGCCGAAGATGATATTGTTTGGCTTTCAATAATTTCCTCTGCCCCAAAAAAACAAGGTTACGTATCCAAGGACGAAGCTAAAGCACTTACTGATGAAAGAAACGCATACCCTTCGCATGTATTATTTGACGAAAAAGGAGATGTTGGGAGACTATACGATGCTAAAACAACCCCTCATATGTATTTGATTGATGAACAAGGTGAACTTAAATACCAGGGTGCAATAGATGATTTAGGCGGCACAGGTGCTTTATTTTCTTCAGATCTAACTTTGGCAAAAAATTATATTAAAAATGCTCTAGTAGAACTTGCAAAAGGAATTCAAGTTACCGACGCTAAAACAAGACCTTACGGTTGTTCGATTAAATATTAAAAGATGTAATCTGCCCATGCTTTATCGGGGAAATCATTTTTATTTAATTTATGCCCGTTGAGCAAATGAGCAAAAGATGGTTTCTTTGGCTCGTTGATAGGTTTTACTATTTTTGACCCTTTATTTGTATTGCAAGTTCTGCAACTGGTTACAATATTATCCCAATTTGTTTGGCCTCCCTTGCATCTGGGTTGAACATGATCAAGTGTCAATTGTTTTACATCAAATACATCGAAGCAGTATTGGCATTTATACATATCTCGAAGGAATACATTAGATCTTGAAAACTTTACATAATTTTGAAACTTATGGTACCTTCTGAGCATTAGTATGCTTGGAACATCATAAGCGTTGGATGGTGACCTTACCTGCCAGTCTTGATGGTTCCTTATTACGATAACATTTCTTGTAAAAACCAATTTCATTGCTGTTTTCCAATCTATAGTTGAAAGCGGAAAGTAGCTTACTGGTCTACCATTTCCATTTAATAATAAACAATCTTTGGACACAATTACCTCTATTAATTATCTTAAATAAAATTATATTTTCATCAAGAACTCATGATGTTATGATTAATATTATTCACTAACTGGGGAGATTATGGTAGATTTTGAACTTTTTGGAGAGCAGCATGTTCAGTCCTTAATTTGGTCTTCAATAATAATTGTTTCCATCTGCGTCCTTTGCAACTTTATAAGTAATAAACTTCAACTATTGGCGGTTAAAATTCTTGGGGTTTCTTTATTAGTCTTTGAAGTCACAAAACCATTCATATATATCTTTGGGTTTGATAAACCATGGGAAACCTATCTACCAATACATATGTGTAATTTTAGTGCTGTTTTAATAGGAATATTCTTGTTAAGCAAAAAACGGAATCAAATGTTTTTTGAGCTTCCTTTTTACTGGGGAATTGGTGGTGCGACAATGGCACTAATTACACCAGATTTAGATTATGCGTGGCCAGATATTGAATACTTTATGTTCTTCTATGGGCATGGGCAAATTTTACTCGGCATATTTTTTGCATTGACTGTGTTGAAGTATCGTCCAAGGTTAAATAATTTTCCTAAGATGGCGCTTATAACTATTTTGCTTCTGATACCAATGTATTTTATAAATGTATTAATTGGTGGGGAAGCTAATTATTGGTACTTAATGGATAGGCCGGCAGGCGAGTCACTTATGGATCTTATGCCTGATCCACCTTTTCATATTTTGGGTGTTGCCCCATTAGCCCTAGCAGTATTCTTTTTGACATATGTTCCATTTTTACTATGGGATCAGTTTAAGAAAGCATGACAAATTTTGATTACATAATTGTCGGGGGCGGCTCTGCTGGTTGTGTGCTAGCAAACAGATTAACTGAAAATCCTGAAAATAATGTGTGCCTAATTGAGACAGGACCGGAGGATAAGTCACCATTGATACATATTCCAGCTCTTTATGCATTTCTTGTCCAAGAAGAGGGTGAATCAAAATATGCTTATCAGTACGATACTGTTCCACAAAAGGAATTCAATTCAGTAACTATTAAAGAAAGTTCAGCAAGTATCAGTGATACTTTGGGTGGAACATATAGTGTTCCACAAGACCTTCAAGAAAAAAGAAGAGGCTTTCAGCCAAGAGGAAAAACTTTAGGTGGTTCAAGTTCTATCAATGGCATGCTATATGTTCGTGGGCACAAATGGGATTATGATCACTGGGCGGAACTTGGAAATGAAGGCTGGTCATATAATGATGTTCTTCCTTATTTTAAAAAATCTGAAAATAATGAAACATTTGATGACGATTATCATGGAAGAAGTGGGCCGCTTTCTGTAGCGCAGCTTAGGCATGATAATCCATTTTCAAGATATTTTGTTGAAGCTGCATCTAAACATCATAAATATAACGATGATTTCAATGGTGAAAATCAAGAGGGCGTTGGACTATACCAAGTAACACAAAAAAAAGGGAAAAGGTGCAGTGCAGCTGTAGCTTTCCTAAATGAAGTTAAAGATAGAAAAAATTTAAAAATCTTTACGGATACTGTTGTAGACAAAGTAAATTTTCAAAATGATGTCGCTAAATCTGTGGCATGTTTGAGGAAAGGTAAACCATTGACAATCTCGGCCAACAAAGAGATTTTATTGTGTGGTGGTGCTTATGGCTCTCCAACAATTTTGCAAAGATCAGGAATAGGAAACAAGGAAAAACTCTCAAGACTTAAAATTGATTGTAAGTTAGATTTAAAAGGTGTTGGGGAGAACTTACAGGACCACCTTGACTATATAACTTCACACAGAGTGGATAGCTGGGAACTTTTAGGAAGTCCATTTAAATCGGGTAAATTTACACTAAGAGCACCCTTTGAATTGTTAAAATATTTAATTAACAAAACAGGCATGTTTACTTCAACGCTAGCTGAGGGCGGGGCTTTCATTAAATCCAATGATAAATTAGACATTCCAAATATTCAGCTTCATTTTGTAATTGCTATGGTAGAAGATCACGGTAGAGCACCACTTTGGGGAAATGGCATTAGTTGCCATATGTGTTTACTAAGGCCAGAATCTAGGGGCAGCGTATCCATCACTTCAAAAGATCCAAATACTCACCCTCTGATTGATCCAAACTATTTATCAAATAAAAATGACTTGAAATCAATGATAGAAGGATATAAAAAAATGATGGAGATTATGAATACCCCTCCCCTAAGTAAATTTAACAAAGTACGCAATCCAGTAAATCTTGAAGATGATAAATCAATTGAATCTGCGATAAGAGCAAGAGCCGATACGATTTATCATCCAGTTGGAACATGCAAGATGGGGAATGATGAAATGTCTGTAGTAGATGCTAATCTTTTAGTCAGAGGTATTAAAAATTTAAGAGTTGTTGATGCTTCGATAATGCCCACTCTAGTTGGTGGCAATACAAATGCTCCTACTATTATGATTGCTGAGAAAATTGCTGATAAAATAAAGGGGATAAATTAAAAATGTTTGAAGCTTTGGAACTTAATCTTCTAGCCCCTTCTCATATCATTTCATTGATAGTTTGTATTTTTTTAATAGTTTATGTCCCTAAATTTTTTTCCGGTTCATCAGATAAAACAATAAAGATAGTGAGATATACCCTTGCTTTTTTAATGATCTCACATGAATTAGTTGACCCATACTTTAAAGTAAGTGTTAGAGACTATGCATGGATTGACGCTTTACCCCTCCACATGTGTGCTTTTTCAACTTGGTGTATATCAATATTCCTTCTGGGTGGACACAGAATTTTTTTCTTGTTTGCTTATTTTTGGGGAATAGTTGGAGCTGGAATGTCACTGCTGACTCCTGATACTAATTTAGGTTTTCCATCATTAGAATATTTAAATCATATGTACGGACATCTTCTAATTATTTTAGGTGTGTCTGTTTCAATAGTTTTATTAAAACAGAGGCCATATCTAAATGATTATTTGAAAGTGATGACCTATACAAGTCTGGTTTTTTTACCAATTATGTATTTAATTAACTTTCTTCTCGATACAAATTATTGGTACATAATTGAAAAACCATATGGCGATAACATTACAAGCTTTATGCCAGATGCTCCGTTCCATATTTTGGCATTAATTCCCGCCGCCTGGTTCTTTACTTTTCTTGTTTATGTTCCCTATCTATACAAAGATAGGAATGCCTAAAAAATTTAAAACCTTTAAATACGAGATTGTAACTTCAACAAATGATATATGTTTTGAAAAATGTCGTTTAAATAAAGGAACTAATTTTGTTATATCAGAAGAGCAATCTGATGGTCGAGGAAGAAACTCAAAGAAATGGTTCAGCCCAAAGGGTAATATTTCTTTTTCGTTTGGATTTTTTTCACAGAATCTTATAAAAGGTCTCAGTGTTCAATCAGGTTTAATCGTGGCTAAAACAATTCAATCTGTATTTAAAAAAGATGTTGGTTTAAAGTGGCCTAATGATCTTATTTTTCGCTCAAAAAAAGTAGGAGGGATTCTAACTGAGTGTGAAAATAGAGATAATAAATATCTAAATGTTATAGGCATTGGTCTTAACCTCAAGATTGAGAGCAATGAGTCACATTGGGGCAGTCTTGAGGAAGAAATAGAATCGAAAAAAAAACAACACTTTATTTCCCATCTTCAAAATAATCTCTTAGTTCTAACGGAAAATAATATTAAAAATAATTGGGTTGCTGAATGGGAAGGCTTTTGCATTCACATAAATCAAAAAATATATCTTAAAAATTTAGAACAAGAAGCTGTTTTTTTAGGTATAGATAGTGATGGATCTTTGATTGGTAGAAAAGATGGTAAGGTATTTAGATCAGAAGAAAGTTCAATATTTGTTGAGGGTTTGTATTAATTTAAAAATTGATTAAATTTTTTTGGATCACCATAATAATGAATCACCGAGCAAAAAATGTTTAAAATTTTTGGAACAGAAAACTCAAGAGCAGTGAGACCTATATGGACGGCAGAAGAAATGGAGTTAGATTATGAATTAGAAATGATGCCATTTCCTCCCAGAGTTTTTTTTAAACAATACCTTGATATAAATATGTTGGGCACAGTTCCTTACTTAATAGATGGGGATATTGAGATGACTGAATCTGTTGCAATGTGCCAGTATATTGCTGAAAAATACGGGCCTACCGATCTTATTGTTCAACCAGATGAGGTTGATTATCCTAACTATTTAAATTGGTTGTACCATGCAGATGCTACTTTAACATTTCCACAAACTGTGGTTTTAAGGTATAAATTTCAAGAACCAGGTGTCGCTGATGGAGCAGTGGAAGGCTATAGCAGATGGTTTGTTTCTAGGCTTAAACTCCTTGAATCTTCATTAGAGGGAAAGGAATTTCTATGTTCTGGCAGATTCACTATTGCAGACATAGCAGTAAGCTATGCGATAAATTTAGCTAAGTCTCTTGAAATTCATCAGGCACTTAAACCAAATATTAAAAGATGGACAGATAATTTATTTCAAAGAGATGCTTTTAAGAAAGCTATAAATTATAAATTTGAAGATGTATAAGTTTTTTCTTTTTGCCTTCTATATATCTTGCTCTTATCTTCTTTTCAGTGATTCGAGGCCAAATATTTTAATAATTATGGCAGATGATATGAGCCCAAAAATAAAAGCTCTGGGAGATAATGTTGCTCTTACCCCAACACTTGATAATTTAGTAAAATCAGGAAAATCTTATACAAACGCCTTCACTACTGCTGGAGTCTGTGCTTGTAGCAGATCGGCCTTACTCACAGGAAAAAATCAAATTTCAATTGGTGCAATGCATATGAGAACTTCTTCTGGACCACAGGTTCCATATCTTGCTGTGCCTGACATGAATATCAAAGCTTTTCCAGAAATTCTAAGAAAGTATGGCTATTTTACGTTTACAAATGACAAGCTAGATTACCAATTTAGCGGAATTTTTCCTGGCACTGGGCCATTTACTATTTGGAACTCCGAGAGTGAAAAATACGGCTGGAGAAGCAAAAAACCAGAACAACCATTTTTCGGAATTATCAACTTAATTGTTACTCACGAAAGTGGAATGTTCGTTGGTGAAATGAATTCTATTGAAACAAATGCTATCAAACTTTTGCAACAGTCTACACAAATACAATATGAAAGCCCTATCGAACCAGATACAGTTGTAGTGCCTCCCTTTTTACCTGATACAAAAGAAGTTCGCAACGATATTGCTCGTGCATACAATAATATTTTTATTCTCGATCAACAAGTTGGTGAAATTATAGATGCATTGAGATCTGATGAACTACTCAAAGATACGATTGTTATATTTACGTCAGATCATGGTGATGGGTTACCAAGGTACAAGAGGGAACTCTTTGACTCTGGAATAAATGTCCCTTTGATAATGGTGGTTCCTGACAAATATAACCTTTGGAATATTCATCCAAATACAAAATCAGAAAGATTGATCTCTTTTTTAGATATTGCTCCTACAATTCTTGATATTGCTGGGATTAGTAAGCCTTACTATATGGATGGACAATCATTTTTATCAAAAGAAGAAAATAAATACATTTTTGCAGCAAGAGATAGGTTAGATAATCATTATGGAAAAACGAGAGCAGTCAGAAGCAAACAGTACAAATTGATCAAAAACTTTTCTCCTGGAATTGTTGGAGCACAAGAACTAAGCTTTAGAGAAAACCTTCAATCAATGAAAAAAATGAGGAGCATGTTAAAAAATGATCAATTAAATAAGGTGCAAAAAATTTGGTTTAATGAAATTCCAGAATTGCAACTATATGATTTAAAAAACGACCCTAACGAGATAGTAAATCTTGCATATCAAGATGGTTTTCAAGAAGTATTAGCTGAATTAGAGACAGAGCTTGATGTATGGATTTCCAAAAATAATTTTCATGGTGAATTGTCAGAAGAAAGTTTAAGTGAAAAATTTTGGCCGTCAGGCAAACAACCAATAACTGACAAACCAACTATTGTGATCGATTCAAACTTATTGACTATTGAAAATAAAAAAGATTCTGAAGGGGCTTCCATTGGTTACTCCTATGACGGAAATAATTGGAATATTTATGAGAAACCATTAAAAATTAAACCCAATGAAAATATCTTCATCAAGGCAGTAAAATATGGTTGGTTAGAATCTGAAATTATTTTTATTGAAAAATAAAAAAATCGCTATTTCTTTTTAATTCTTAAGATTTTTATTTATAATCATTGGTAAGTTATTTAATTAAATGGGGGTTTAAATGAATAAATATATTTACTTACTATCTTTTTTTCTTTTCTTTA
>CENU01069008.1_pt1 | contig 30975 bp, 25 predicted proteins | sample 361331 | NCBI WGS metagenome assembly CENU01 (sample SAMEA2619766, study PRJEB7988) | marine metagenome | isolation source: saline water (ENVO:00002010), including | reverse complement strand
GGAGCCAGAACCAGCCTTGGCGAAGGCTTGAAGATCGCTTTCGCCGGTGGCTCAGTCATGGGAATGGGCGTGGTCGGCCTAGGCGTATTTGGGCTCGGAGTCTTATTGTTAGTATTTTCCTCAGCCATCGGCACTGGCCCCGAAGCCATTGCCTCGGTCATGACCATCGTCACCGGATTTTCTTTTGGCGCCTCTTCGATTGCCCTCTTTGCCCGGGTCGGCGGCGGCATTTATACGAAGGCGGCCGATGTAGGTGCCGACCTCGTCGGCAAAGTCGAAGCCGGGATACCGGAAGATCACCCGCTCAACCCGGCAACCATCGCAGATAATGTAGGCGATAACGTAGGTGATGTTGCCGGCATGGGCGCCGATCTCTTTGAGTCCTACGTCGGCTCGATCATCGGCACGATGGTTCTAGGCTCTGTCTTTATGGTGCTTCCCGCATTTGCCGATCTACCCCTAGCCGCGGTACTCTTGCCACTGACATTGGCAGGCATCGGCATCCTTACCTCCATCATCGGCACTTTTTTTGTTCGCGTTAAAGACGGCGGCGACCCACACACCGCGCTGAATAAAGGAGAACTCATCGCCGGTGGCCTCTTTCTTGCCGGGACTTATCTGGCTACCGCTAAATTGTTACCGGCCCAGTGGGAATACCAAGGCAATGAATATGGAGCCTTGGGCGTATTCGGCGCCATCGCTCTCGGCCTGATCTCCGGCATTCTCATCGGTTACACTACGGAACACTATACCGGAACTGGGAAGAAACCAGTCATCGCCATTGTCCGACAGTCCCTCACCGGAGCCGCGACAAACATCATCGCCGGTCTTGGTGTGGGCATGCTTTCGACCGCCCTACCGATCCTCATCCTGGCTGCTACTATCCTCGGTGCTTACGAACTGGCCGGTCTCTACGGCATCGCCATCGCTGCCGTAGGGATGCTCTCCAACACAGGCATCCAACTTGCGGTCGACGCATATGGCCCCATTTCGGATAACGCCGGTGGCATCGCTGAGATGAGTGAATTGCCCGCTGAAGTGCGCCAGCGCACCGACAAGCTGGATGCTGTGGGCAATACCACCGCAGCCATCGGAAAAGGCTTCGCCATCGGCTCTGCCGCGCTCACTGCTCTGGCTCTCTTTGCTGCTTTCAAAACTACCTGGGAACAAGCTAATGGCATGACACTGGTCATCGAAGTCACTGACCCTAAAGTATTCGCTGCTCTCTTTGTCGGCGCCATGCTGCCCTTCCTCTTTTCCGCCCTCTCAATGGAAGCGGTGGGACGCGCCGCGATGTCGATGATCGAAGAAGTGCGCCGCCAATTCCGCGACATTCCCGGCCTGCGCAAAGGACTGGAGGCACTCAATCGCAATGAAGGAAAATCAACCGAGGACTGGTCAGAGGAAGACCGTAAGACCTTTGACGAAGCACTGGATCAAGCCGAATACGGCAAGTGTGTGGAGATCTCGACTAACGCAGCCATCCGAGAAATGGTCAAACCCGGCCTCCTTGCGGTGGCCGCTCCGGTCGCCGTCGGCTTCATTGGAGGCGCCCAAATGCTCGGCGGTCTACTTGCCGGCGTAACCGCCACCGGTGTACTCATGGCACTCTTCCAGTCCAACGCCGGTGGTGCCTGGGACAATGCCAAGAAGATGATTGAAGAGGGCTATACGGTAAACGATACGGAGTTGAAAAAAGGCAGTGAAGCGCATAAGGCCGCTGTCGTCGGCGATACTGTAGGGGACCCCTTCAAGGATACATCCGGGCCCTCCCTCAACATCCTGCTCAAACTAATGAGCGTAGTCGCTCTGGTGATTGCCACCTATATTTGATCCGGATCGTAAAATCCCACTCTAGCAGATACTTGCTTAGCGACCGCGGCGCATCTCGCGCTCGGTCTCTCGCATGACGACTTTTCGCTTCAGCGTCTCCCGCTTGTCGTGCATCTTCTTGCCGGTACAAAGCGCGATCTCCACTTTGATCAGCCCGTGCTTCATATAGATACGCAGTGGTACCAGCGTCTTCCCGCCCGCATCGATGGCGCCGACCAATTTGTCGATCTCACGCCGGTTCAAGAGTAACTTACGCTTCCGGCGGGGCGGATGATTCTGGAAATTACCAAACTCGTAAGCCCCGATGTGTGCATTGTAGAGCCAGACCTGCCGCTTCTCGATCCGACAAAAAGAATCGTTTAGTTGCGCATTGGCCATACGGATCGCCTTAACCTCGGTGCCGAGGAGTTCAACGCCCGCCTCTAAACGATCGCCCACAAAAAAGTTATGCGACGCCTTCGCGTTGCGAATCTCTTTGTAGCGGTCGTCCGCCTTCTTTTTTTTTGCACTCACGGTCTGCTGGGGCTCCACTCTGGAATGAGCCGGGTAGGTCGCAATTGCGACGTAGGAGCAGGCTGAACCGGCGGTGCCAGACCCTACGCTTCCTCAGGCTCGTCAAGCTGATAAGTGATCTTGCCCTCGATGATTTCACGCAGGGCCATGTCCTCAGCAGACAAACGCTCAAGCGATTCAATCAAAGGCTTGTAACCACCCTTGAGTTGCTTCGCTCGACGCGAGACCACATTGATCAAAATCATCGGGTCAGTGATGATTTCTTGAGCTTGGTGTAAATAGTCGTCTCTCAAAGTCGTATCTCCTTTGGAATTGTTACGGGAAACGCAGCAAAATGACCGGATGCACATCATTGGCAACAAAAAAGCGGCAAAGAGACGCTTTCCCTGAAAATTCCAATTGACAGGACCCTAGCCAAACCTAGTTTCCACCCCTTTTCCCTGCATATCATGAAGACAACTTTCGCCACCAAGACCGACCACAAAAAGGAGTGGTTTGTCGTCGACGCATCCCAAGAGACTCTTGGCCACATGGCTGTGAAGATCGCCAACGTGCTGCGTGGTCGGCATAAGGCAACTTTTACACCGCATGCCGATACAGGTGACTTTGTTGTTGTCGTGAATGCCGAAAAGGTGAAAGTAACCGGTAAGAAAAACACCGACAAGCGTTACATGTTCTACTCCGGCTGGATGGGTGGAGAAAAGTATGTCAACATGTCCGAAATGCGTGAGCGCAAGCCAGAGTTTATAATTGAGCACGCCGTCAAAGGGATGCTCCCCCGCAACCGACTGGGCCGAGAAATGATCAAGAAACTAAAGATCATAACCGGCCCGGAACACACCTTCCAAGCCCAGCAACCAAAACCGCTTGCCTAAATTTATTGATCCCATGAGCGCAACTGCAGAACAAACATTCGTAACCGTTGGCCGTCGCAAGACAGCGACTGCCCGCATTCGCCTAACCCGTGGCACCGGAAAAGTAGTAGTCAACGGAAAGGCTCCTGAAGATTACTTCAAAGCAGAAGACTTTACCCGTGCCGCCCTGTCCCCGCTTTCTACAGTGGAGATGGCCGACCAAGTAGACATCACTGTAAAAGCACAAGGTGGTGGCCTCAATGGTCAAGCCGGTGCCGTCCGCCTCGGAATCGCTCGCGCGCTCGAAAAACTTGACGAGGAGCTCCGCAGCCCGCTCAAGCAGGAAGGCCACATGAAGCGCGACCCTCGCGGTCGTGAACGCAAAAAGTCCGGCCAACCCGGAGCCCGCAAACGCTTCCAGTTCTCCAAGCGTTAAACACTACACGGCTGGGACTCAGTTCTTGCTAGCCCTCCTTGGCCGTGACCCACGTGCTGCGGAGGGTTTTTTGTTTCCTGATTTCCAGAATCCACATTTTATATAAACAGCAGTATGAAAACAGCAGTCATCGGAGCCTCCGGTTACTCCGGAGAAGAGCTCGTGAAGCGCCTCCTCGGCCATCCTCATGTTGAGTTGGCCGCTGTCACTTCGCGCACCCTCGTCGGCCAGCCACTGGCCCGGGCTATGCCCGCCCTCTCCCACCTAGCCGGGGATCTTTGCTTCACTACTTCCGACCCTGCCGCCTTGGCCGCTCAGGAGGCGATCGATCTCTTTTTCCTCGCCCTTCCACATGGAGTGGCCAGCGAATTTGCCCAGCCCCTCTACGAGGCCGGAAAAACAGTAATCGACCTCAGCGCCGACTTCCGGCTCGGCTCGGAAAAACTCTACAAAGACTACTACGGTCAGGAACACCCGGCGCCGGAGCTACTACACGCCGCGCCTTATGTCATACCCGAGCTGGCCAATGACGATTGGAAAAATGCCCGGATCATCGCTGCCCCGGGGTGCTACCCCACAAGCATCCAGCTCCCTCTCATCCCACTTCTCAGGGCGGGCCAAATTAGCCCCAAGAGCATCGTCATCAACAGCTACAGCGGCGTTAGCGGTGCCGGAAGAAAAGTCGCCGAAGACTACATCTATTGCGAACGGAGCGGCAGCATGAAAGGATACGGCATGCCACGGCATCGGCATCTGTCCGAGATTGAAGAGCAACTGGAAAAAGCCGCCTTTGCCGATTGCCCAGTACAATTCAACCCGCACTTGGCACCGGTACCGCGCGGAATCGCCACGACCATCGTGGCTGAAGCGAAAACCTCGCTCGACGCACTCTACAAGAGCTGGGGAAAAGCCTACGAAACATCTCCCTTTGTCGGAATCCTTCCAAGCGGAACCTTTCCCGACACAAAACACGTTGTCGGAACCAATCGTTGCGACCTCTCCGCCGTCTTTGACTCGAGGACCGATCGGTTTATCATTACTTCAGCCATTGATAACCTGCTCAAGGGGGCCAGTGGACAAGCCATCCAGATTATGAACCTGAAATATGGTTTTGAAGAAACCGCCGGCCTCTCCTGAGTTGTCAGTCGGACCATGCAAACGCCCACAACAGTCCAGCTCATTGAATCCCCCGGCGGTCTAGCGGACTGCCCCGGATTCAAACTCTCTGCGGTCGCCTGCGACATCCGCCAAAATGGTGACGCAGAGCGGCTCGATCTCGCCTTGCTCGTTCCCGAAGCGCCCTGCAAAGCCGCAGGCGTCTTTACCCGTAACGATCTGTGCGCTGCGCCGGTTCTGCATGGACGCGCAGTCCTGCAACAGAGCGCGGATCAAATCGGCGGCTGTCTTATAAATAGCGGCAATGCCAACGCCGCAACCGGCCCACAAGGAGCGGATGACAACGCACAGATGGCCGCTCAGGCACAAAGCGCAACGGACACTTCCGCTCCCTTTCTGGTCTGTTCGACCGGGCGTATCGGACGGCAATTACCCATGGAGCCGATCCAAAACGGAATTGCCCAAGCCGCAGCCAAGCTAAATGCCGACCCGCAGGAATCTCTCGACGCAGCCGATGCCATCCTGACCTCCGACACACGGCGCAAAGTGGCCACCGCTCGTTTTCAATATGGAGAACAAACCATAACCGTGGCCGGTATGGCCAAAGGCGCCGGCATGATTGAGCCTGACATGGCCACCATGCTGGCCTTTCTGACTACTGATATCGATGCCTCCGCTACGACTCTGCATGAAGCCTTGAAGGATGCCTGCGACCAAAGCTTCAACTGCATCACGGTTGATGGTGACATGAGCACGAACGACACCGTCCTCTTGTTCGCCAATGGAAACTCCGGACTGACGGTCGATGGCAATGAAACGCTGCTCGCTGCCTTCAGGGAAGCAGTTCGAATCGTCTGTCAGGATCTGGCAGAAAAAATCGTCGGTGACGGCGAGAAAGTCACCAAGCTGGTAGAGTTGCATGTCGTCGGCTGCAAAAGCGATGAAGACGCCGAAAAGGTCGCACGGGCTGTCGGCAACTCCCTTCTGGTCAAGACCTCCTGGTATGGCGCCGATCCCAATTGGGGCCGTTTGGCCGACGCCGCCGGATACGCCCGAGTCGGCCTGGAAATCGCCCGCCTTGATATTCACTATGATGATGTGCCCGCACTGCTCTCCGGGAGCCCGCAGGACGAAAAACTACCGCTCTGGAAAATCATTGTTTCAAAAGAGCGATTCCGCATAACAATAAACCTGAACCAGGGAGACGCGCGCTACCGCTTACTGGCTTCCGATCTGAGCGAGGCCTATGTCGATTTTAATAAATCGGAATGACAGGTGCTCACTCGTTTCCGACAGCTAATTTTCCAGCCTATTCCAGAATGACAAACCTAGAGCAACTCGACGTCACCACCAAGGCGGCCGTCCTGCTTGAAGCACTCCCTTATATTCAGCGCTTCAGGAACTCTATTTTTGTCGTTAAATATGGAGGTGCTTTCATGGATGATGCCAACCCCGAAATGCGCACCGGCGTCGCTACAGATATTGCTTTCCTCCATGCTGTCGGAATCAAAGTGGTGGTCGTTCACGGTGGTGGGAAGGCGATCACACGGGCACTGGAAGCAGCACAATTCGAGTCTCGTTTTGAGCACGGTCTGCGGGTTACCGATGAAAAGGCAATTGAGGTGGTCGAGCATACGCTCAATAAAATCGTCAACCAGGACATCTGTGAGATCCTTCAGGCGAAAAATGCCCGCCCATTGGGCATGCCCGGGAATAACCTCTTCGTCTGCGATAAAAAAAGAGTCGAGGTCGACGGGAGTATCGTCGATCTGGGCTTCGTCGGCGAGACCCACACAGTCAAAACCAAGATCATAAAAAAAGCATTGGCTGACGGCTATGTGCCGATCATTTCACCAATCGCCTGCGACGAGTCAGGGCAACTCTACAATACCAATGCAGATGCTGCCGCTGGTCGCGTGGCCTCCGCACTCCGTGCACGCAGGCTTTTTTACCTCTGCGATGTACCCGGACTGATGCACGACGTGGCCGATCCATCGACTCTCATCTCCTCCCTCCACACAGATGAAGTTGAACCACTCGTCTCGAATGGCACGATCAGCCGTGGCATGATTCCTAAAACGGACAGCGCGGTCAAAGCACTCCATAACGGCGTGCAACGCGTCCACCTGATCGACGGGAACCAGCCACACAGCCTCCTTCTTGAAATTTTCACCGATAAAGGTGTCGGTACCGAAATCGTCAACGCTTAGCAAACCTATGGACACACCCGACAGTCTCCTCCGGAATTATGGCCCGCCCGCCTTCAATGCAGTGCGGGGTGAAGGCGCGTACCTCTACGACGAATCGGGTAAAGGCTATCTGGATTTTGGCACCGGCATTGCCGTGACTTCTCTGGGGCACTCCCACCCGAAATGGGTCCGGGCGGTTCAGGAACAGGCATCCAGTCTGGTGCACTGCAGCAACCTCTACGGCATACCCGGGCAAATTGAACTGGCTGACCGACTGGTCGCCCAAGCCGGCCCCGGAAGAATTCTCTTCTGCAACAGCGGCGCGGAAGCCAACGAAGCGCTGATCAAATTAGCCCGTCTGCACGGTCGCCGCCAAAGCAATAACGAGGACGGACGCCGCTACCATGTCGTCTGTGCCGAAAATGCCTTCCATGGCCGTACCTTTGGAGGCATGGCCGCCACCCCACAAGAGAAAGTCCAGTCCGGATTTCATCCTATGCTGGATGGGTTCCGCCATGGAAAGCTCAACGATATAGCCAGCTTCGATCGACTCGTAGACGACTCCGCAGCCGCAGTATTCATCGAATCTATCCAAGGCGAAGGCGGCATCTTTCCTGCAGAACCCGGCTTCCTCCGTGAACTCCGTGCCCTATGTGATGAGCGCGGGGCACTCCTCATTCTCGATGAAGTTCAGTGCGGCATTGGTCGTACCGGGCACTTCTTCGCCTACGAATCCGCCGGCGTCCGGCCCGACGCCGTAGGCATGGCCAAAGGTCTGGGCGGAGGATTCCCCATCGGTGCCATCTGGGTAGCCGAACCCTTTGCAGACCTCTTCCAGCCCGGATCACACGGCACTACCTTCGGGGGCAACCCTCTGGCCTGTGCCGCCGCCCATGCCGTGCTCGATGTGATCGAAGAAGAAAAACTTCTCGATGCCGTAACTAAACTAAGTCCTCCGTGGCATCAGGCCCTGGAGGCACTTCTTCAGAAACATTCCGCGCATATCACCGGTTTGCGGGGCATCGGGTACATGGTCGGCTTGCAGTTACAGACAGACTGCCGAACAGTCGCCAATGCCGCCCGCGAGAAAGGGCTGCTCATCGTACCGGCAGGCCACAACACCATACGCCTCCTGCCGCCACTGATTGCCACGAAAGAAGATCTCCTCGCATCTGTCGAGATTCTGGACGAGGTTTTGACGAACCTCGATTGAGTCGCACAAGCATCCCAATCCAACATGAAACACTTTTTAAAAGAAACCGACTTCAGCCTAGAACAGGCGCAAGCCGTGTTTTCCCTCGCCAAAACACTCAAGGCCGAACGGCTGAACAGCCCGCAACCCTTGAATATGCAATCTTGGGGCCTCCTCTTCTATAAGAGCAGCACCCGCACCCGCATCTCCTTTGAGGTCGGCGTCAACGAACTCGGCGGCTTTCCCCTTGTTCTGAACTCAAGCCAAACCCAGATCAACCGTGGGGAAACCATCGCTGACACCGCCAAGGTCATGTCTCGCTACCTACATGGTCTGGTCATCCGTACCTTCGGCCACGAGATTGTAGAAGACTTTGCCAAGCATGGCAGCATCCCTGTGGTCAACGGCCTGACCGACTTCAATCACCCCTGCCAACTCTACACCGATCTGTTTACTGCACTGGAGCGCTACAGCCCAGACGCGGTTGACATCGCATCGCTCAAAGGGAAGAAGGTCGCCTTCTTTGGCGATTGCGCCAGCAACATGGCCAATTCCTGGATCATTAGTGCCGCCATGTTCGGCATGGAGATCACACTGACCGGTCCGGAGACCTTTGCTCCGGAGCAGATCGTAATCGATGCTCTTCAGACCGATGGATTACCGGTGAACTATCGTTTCACCACAGATCCGACAGAAGCGGCCAAAGACGCGGACATTCTCTACACCGATGTATGGGTCTCTATGGGAAATGAAGTGGAGGCCGCCGAACGAATTGAACAGATGATGCCCTATCAGGTAACTCGGGAAAGAATGGCCGAGGCCAATCCGGATGCGATCTTTATGCACTGCCTGCCGGCCCACGCCGGAGAAGAAGTATCGCAGCAAGTACTGGACAGCGGGCAAAGTATTATCTTCGATCAGGCGGAGAATCGTCTCCACACACAAAAAGCAATCCTCACCAAACTGAGCGAAATCAACCTGTAGCGTTCATGCAACCGATCCTCCTTCAAGGCCGTCCTGCTCACTCCGAATTTCGACTTCAGGCGCTGCTTGAAGACCTGAATAAAGCACTGGAAGGCCTTGCGATCAGTGCTATCGATGCTGTCGAAGTTTACTTTATCGAGGCAAACGGTCCTCTCGATGACGCTACCACCGAACGTGCCTTTGCCTTACTCAACGCGCAAAGCCACTTCGATCGTGAAGCCGGATTTTTTGTGACCCCCCGAAAGGGCACCATCTCCCCCTGGTCGTCCAAGGCCACCGACATCTTTAACAACTGCGGACTCGATCAAATCCTCCGCGTCGAACGCGGCATCCATTATCGGCTCCATACGACCAACGGACTGGTGCCCGGCCTCCATTCACTGAGCGCTGCCGGCTTGTCCGTACTCCATGACCGTATGACCGAAGCCGTCTACTCCGATGTAGACGATCTGTTTCAACATCCCGAGCCCGCCCCATTGCGCACGGTTTCCCTCATGGCAGACGGCCCCGAAGCCCTGCAAAAAGCTAACACTGAGTGGGGCCTCGCTATGGCCCCGGAAGAAATCGACTACCTCGTGGCCGCTTACCAGCAGATGCAGCGCGACCCGACCGACGCGGAGCTCGTCATGTTCTCGCAGGTCAATTCGGAACACTGCCGACACAAGATTTTCAACGCCGAGTGGACCATCGACAACCAGACGGAAGCGCACTCCCTTTTTCAGATGATCCGCAACACCCACGCCAAAAATCCGGAAGGCGTACTCGTTGCTTACTCCGACAACTCCGGCGTCCTACAAGGCTCACCGGGCGAATGGTGGGAAGTCGACCCAAAAGAAAACACCTACCGCAAAACCGCTTCACAACTCGACATTCTGTGCAAAGTCGAGACCCACAACCACCCCACCGCTATTTCTCCTTTTCCCGGAGCCGCCACCGGCGTCGGTGGGGAAATTCGCGATGAAGGAGCCACCGGTATTGGGGGACGACCCAAGGCAGGACTCTCCGCCTTCATGGTCTCCAACCTCAACATACCCGGCTATACACTTCCCTGGGAACAAGCCATTGCCGAACACCCCGGCCGCATGGCCAGCCCTCTCGACATCATGATCGAAGGCCCCATCGGCGGCGCCGCCTTCGGCAACGAATTTGGCCGGCCACAACTCTGCGGACTTTTCCGCACCCTGGAAACCGTACACAACGATATACACCGCGGTTATCACAAGCCCATCATGACCGCTGGCGGCATGGGGAACCTCAAGCGCGAGCATGTCGCGAAGAAAGAGATTCCACCCTCCGCGCTGATCATCCAGCTCGGCGGTCCTGCCATGAAGATCGGTCTCGGCGGAGGCGCCGCCTCCTCGATCGGAGCCGGCTCTCAATCCGAAGCCCTCGACTTCGACTCCGTCCAGCGCGGCAACCCCGAGATGCAGCGTCGTTGTCAACAAGTCATCGACGGATGCATTGCCCTCGGCGCTGACAACCCAATGCTCTCGATCCACGACATCGGCGCAGGCGGCCTCTCCAACGGTCTCCCGGAACTCGTCGAAGCAACCGGCGGCCACTTCCATCTGCGCAACATCCATAACGAAGACAGCTCGATGAGCCCGATGGAGATCTGGTGCAACGAATCGCAGGAACGCTATGTCATGGCCGTCCTGCCCGAAGGACTCCCCGCCTTCGAAGCCCTGAGCAAACGCGAGCGCTGCCCCTTTGCCGTCGTCGGCGAAGCGACCGACGACGGCCAGCTCGTCCTCGAAGATTCCCACTTTGAAAACCGCTCCATTGATATGGGGATGGACGTCCTTCTCGGCAAGACTCCGCGCATGAGCCGCGATGTCGCCCGCCTCAACGAAGCCCACGCCCCACTCGAAACTTCCGCCATCGAACTGGCCGATGCGATCGACCGCGTACTCCGCTTCCCTGCCGTTGCCAACAAGACCTTCCTCATCACCATCACCGACCGCAGCATAACCGGGATGGTCGCCCGCGACCAAATGGTCGGCCCATGGCAGACTCCCGTAGCCGATGTCGCCGTGACTGCCACGACGATGGATAGCACCACCGGCGAGGCCATGGCGATCGGTGAACGCACGCCACTGGCCGTTCTCAATGCACCGGCCTCCGGACGCATTGCCATCGGTGAATGCCTGACCAACCTCGCCGCCGCACAAGTGGGCAACATCGGCAATATCAAGCTCTCGGCCAACTGGATGGTTGCTGCCGGAGAAAAAGGCGAAGACGCCAATCTCTTCGACACCGTTCAAGCGGTTGGTATGGAACTTTGTCCCGCCCTCGGCATCTGCATTCCCGTCGGCAAAGACTCCATGTCGATGCGTACTGCCTGGAAGGACAGCGCGGACAAGGAACACAAACAAGTCTCCCCGCTCAGTCTCCTCGTCACCGGCTTCTCCAGCGTCGAAGACATCCGTAAGACCGCCACGCCCGACCTCAAAAGCAGCGACAGCGCACTCCTGCTGCTCGACCTCGGCGCAGGCCGCAACCGGCTCGGGGGCAGTACCCTCGCTCAGGTCTACAACCAAATGGGCGATCAGGCACCCGACCTCGACGACCCCGAAACCTTCAAAGGCTTCTTCGCCGCCATACAGGAGCTCCTCCACGAAGAGCTCTTACTCGCCTACCACGACCGCAGCGATGGCGGGCTCCTCGCCAGCGTTGTCGAAATGGCCATCGCCGGTCGCAAGGGCATTCGTCTGATGATCGATAAACTCGGCAATGACACCCTCGCCGCACTTTTCGCCGAAGAACTCGGAGCCGTCATCGAGTTGGATAAATCCCGTCTCGCGGAAGTCATGGCCGTACTAGCCAAACACAAACTCTCCGACATTGCCCACCTGATCGGCAACACGACCGACGGAGACGTACTGGAAATTTCACAAAACGGGCAGTCGATCTACAGTGAGTCCATCACCACGCTTAACCGCGCATGGTCCGAACTGACCTACCGTATGCAAGCGCGGCGCGACAACCCGGACTGCGCAAAGGAGGAATACGATGCACTCCTCGAACCAAACAAGGGTCTGATCGTCGAACCCACCTTCGACCCCGAAGCAGCCTTCACGATCGGAGCCGGCGCCCGCCCGCGCATGGCCATCCTGCGCGAGCAAGGCATCAATGGTCAGAATGAAATGGCCTTTGCCTTTGATCGTGCCGGATTTGAAGCCGTCGATCTGCATATGACTGATCTCCTCTCCGATCGCACCCGACTGGATGGATTTTCCGGGCTCGTCGCCTGCGGTGGCTTCTCCTACGGAGACGTTCTCGGTGCCGGTTCCGGCTGGGCAAAATCCGTCCTCTACAACGAACGACTGAAGGAACAGTTCCAAAAATTCTTCGAGCGCACGGACAGCTTCACCCTCGGAGTTTGCAACGGATGCCAAATGATCTCCCAACTCAAGGACATCATCCCCGGAGCCGAACATTGGCCCCGCTTCCTGCGCAATCGATCCGAGCAGTTCGAAGCCCGCTACGCCAATGTGGAAATCCTTGAATCGCCCAGCATTCTCCTCCGTGGTATGGCAGGCAGCCGCCTGCCCATCCCCGTCGCCCACGGAGAAGGACGCGCTGATTTTTCCGCCACCGGCGACTTTGAAAAATGCCTGACCGGCGACCTACTCAGCTTGCGCTACATCGACCACGCCGGCGAGCCCACCGAAACTTATCCTGCCAACCCCAACGGCTCCCCAACCGGGGCCACCGGATTCACCTCCAGCGATGGACGCGCCACCATCATGATGCCCCATCCCGAACGCTGCTTCCGCTCGGTCCAAATGTCTTACCGACCGAACGACCGCTTCACCGGCGAAGCCGGCCCCTGGTTGAAGATGTTCCAAAACGCCCGTCAGTTTACTACCAGTTGAAAATGATACGATTAAAAGACGGGGAATTCTGGTTCACTGGCACTTAAAAAAGTTCGTCGTCTTTTATTTGCTTCGACTTCCTGAGGTGACCTTCAATCAATTTCCGATGCTTCGTCTTCCGGCCACTGACCCGCTCGCGCCAAAGGCGAAAACTGCTTGGCTTCATCGCGCGGCGCATTAGTCGAATGACCTCCGGCTCACTCAGTCCAAAGCGTTTTTCAATGGCCTCAAAGGTAGTATAATCATGCCAGGCCAAGCGAACGACCGCATTAATCACCTCAGCGGATGGCTTTTGCTTCAATTTTTTCATCAATAAAAGAGAGTTCAGACTGTTGTACCTTGGCTGTCTTTTTCGCCTTTGCGCGTCGGGGCCGTGCTGATCCCTTACGACTGCCATGGCGCTCCATCACTTCGCGGGCATCAGCCCAGTAATCATCGCGCTTACGGAGAGCAGAAAAACAAGAGCGGGCATGGCGAACCGCATCTTTGTGATCAACGATCGGTAGCGGGTAATCTATCGACAAGCGGCAACCGGATTGCACTTGTTTCTGCTCGGGCATCTTCCACGGTTCGTGAATAAAATCCGTCTCAACGGAAGCCAGTTCCGGAATCCATTGGCGAATAAAGTCACCCCCCGGGTCATGATCCTGTCCTTGTTTTACCGGATTGTAGATTCGGAGAGTATTGATCCCTGTCAGGCCGCTTTGCATCTGCACCTGCGAATGATGAATGCCTGGTTCATAGTCGATAAACTGACAGGCCAACCAGTCCTTGAAAGAGCGCCAATCCAACCAAAGATGATAAGAAGCAAAGGACACAAGCATGGCCCGCATCCGAAAATTAATCCACCCACGAGAGCGCAGAGATCGCATGCAGGCATCGATAAAGGGATAGCCGGTACGTCCTTCCTTCCAGGCAGCCAAGCGAGCCGTATCGGCAACTTCCGGACGCAGGTTGTCACAAGCACGATTGAAGGCATGAAACTCGATGGCCGGCTCACTCTCCAGCTTCTGCATAAAATGACAGTGCCAGTGACAACGGGAAAGAAAAGCGCGAGCAGCGATTTTTGGCATCTGAACACCTGCGGCTAACCGAACCGCATGGACCACCGTGCGCATGGAAACACAACCCCAGGCAAGATAGGCACTCATTCGGGAGCAACTTTGATAGGCGGTGACCGGGCTACTCATTTCGCGATGATAGCGTTGACCGCGCCCGTCGATAAAGCTGGCCAACAGCTCTAAGCCAGACGTTTCGCCGCCACGCAGGTCTGGTTTTCTTCGCTCTACCGCTAAGCCAAGTGCAGTCGAGGTGGGAATGGGGCCGTCCCTCAATCCAGGAGCCGGAGTCATTTCGGATGGCGCCTCCAGTGCCGGTGCACGCATGCGAATTTCCCATTGTCGCGCCCATCCGTCACGCTGCTTCAAACCACGAATGACTCCGTTCTGGGGAAACTCCTTCAAGCCAACCCCCGATTTTTTACACCAAGCATGGACTGATTGATCTCTGCCATAGGTAATCGCATTACCGGTCTCCTCATGGGCCCAAATCGCAGTCAATCCATGGCGTTCGTGAAGACCTTGAAAAACCGAAACCGCATCGCCCACGATCACCTGCAGAGCCACGCCCCGATCTGCCAATGCACTGCGTAGTTCAAGAAGTGACTCGCGGATAAAATCCCAATGCAGCGCATCGAAATCAGGCGCCGCAATGACCTCCGGTTCGACAATGTAGACGGGCAGAACCGGACCGGATAAGGTGGCGCCAACCAAGGGCGCATGATCCTGCACACGTAGATCCCGCTTAAACCAAACACACTGCAGTGGATGACTCATTGTGCTTTCCGCTCCCGTCGGCAGCGCTCTGAACAATAAACGACCGCATCCCAGCATTTCGCCCATTTTTTGCGCCAGCTAAAGGGTCGTAAGCAGACGGGACATTCTTTGCTAGGCAAATCCCGCTTTTTGACCTGTTTGCCCAAAATACGCATGCTGACGCATCGGTAGTGAAGGGCTTTTCCTTTCAAGAGTTTCGGGATTCAGCGTAGGGTTTTCCAAGTTTTGCCGATTTGTAGATATGTTTGCACCTTCCAAACGAGCGGCACAGTCCGCCCTAGAAGACTTTTTGCCAAAGGCCGGTACTGACTACGCGGCCGATCGAAACTCGGATTACGGGCCGAACCGACATCACAATGTGTCAACACTCTCTCCATGGATTCGCACGAGGATGCTAACCGAGTGGGCAATCATTCAATCTGTTCTCGAAGAGCACAGCGAAAAATCGGCTGCCAAATTTATCGATGAGGTTTGCTGGCGCACTTACTGGAAGGGCTGGCTTCAACTCAGACCAGCTGTCTGGGAAGAATATCTATCGGCACGGGCCATTCTACTGGAGGAATACTCTGGTCACCTCGGCTACGAAAAAGCGATTGCAGGAGAAACCGGCATCGACTGTTTCGATGCGTGGGCCACTGAGCTGGCGGAGACCGGCTATTTGCACAATCACGCACGAATGTGGGCAGCCAGTATCTGGATCCATACTCTCAAGCTACCGTGGGAACTCGGTGCAGATTGGTTTTTAAGGCACTTACTCGACGGAGACGCAGCTTCAAACACATTGAGTTGGCGCTGGGTGGCCGGCCTACACACACTGGGAAAATCCTATTTGGCGACTACGGGAAACATACAAAAATATACCTCGGGCCGTTTTTCAGTGAACCGTCGACTCGCGACTGCGCCGATTCCAGTGCCTGAAAGTACGCCGCCCTCGATTCGCCCACTCTCCAAGCTTGTTCAACCCGGCACCGAGGGACGAATTGGACTCCTTCTCACAGAAGACGACTTAAGTGCCTCTGATTGGCTTCCCCAGCGTTTTTCAGTCGATGCAGTTTCCGGATTCCTGCCCTCGACAGCCTACAAGGAATTGGGCATCGACGAAAAGGTCATTGATTTTCGGCGTGCCTGCTTAGCCGAGCGCTCGGGTGCCGATTTGTTTGAATCAATCGATCCATTCATTGATTGGTGCACCTCCCGGAAACTGAGTACGGTTCTAATGGCAGAACCGCCGGTCGGTTTATGGACAACTACTTTACCGGTAATAAAGACTCGATTGTTTGAAGAGGGCATCGAACTGCTGCCTCAGCGACACTGGTGGGATGAAATCTTCTATCCAAAAGCAACACACGGATTCTTTCGCTTCAAACAAGCCATCCCATCCGCCTTGAAAATCATAAAAGAGCCAGCAATGACTGAAACTCATGTCTAAAATAGGGAAGATACACGCGGCGCAGGAGCCGGAAGGAACGGGATACCAAGTCACCTACGAGCTGGGTGATTCTCGTCGCACCCATCATTTTTTACCGCAAGAGACGCCGGGCGAACGACCTCCGCACGGTGCCGGCTCTTTCCACGATCCGGATCAGCACCGCACTTTATTGGATCGAGTCGATGCGATGCTTCGCCGGCAAAGAGAGGAGCACCCGCCTGCTCCTTAAGCAGAAGTGCCCGCTTCCGTTCTGTCCCCCAATGATAGCCACCCAGTTGCCCGTTGCTACTGATCACTCGGTGACAAGGAATAAGCAGGGCAATGCGGTTGGCACCAACTGCCTGACCGACCGCTCTCGCAGCGCCCGGATGACAGATCTGCCGCGCCAGTTCCCCATAGCTCAGAACGGTACCGGGGGCGGTCTCCAACAATGCCGACCAGACCCGAATCTGAAAGTCCGTGCCGTGCACCAAAACGGTAACATTCAGAGTCACTCTTTTCGCCAACGAATCGACTACCCAGGCAATTTCTTTTGGCGCATGTCGACAAACTGCAGCCGGCCAGAGGCTCTCTAAGAGTACCCGAAAATCTGCCCTTTTCCCAGTATCACAAAAGCCCAGATAACAAATCCGGCTTCCCTCATCCAGTGCGATCCGGCAAGTCCCGTAGGGGGAATCGTGTGCCCCATAAAAAATCGAGCATCTATGGTTTTTTCGATGATTCGATGACTCGATCACGACTCCATGCGCTTTAGACATATCACTAACTTAAGAGAAATAGAGGGAGTCGACCAACCATTTTTCATATAAACTAGGGGACAGAGAGCCTAAGCTATGGATTGACAGAACCCACCGAGAATCTAACTTGGCGCGTTTCTGCTCAATATACCGTCCCCTTGAAATGATTTCCTGGATACAAAACCATCTCATCCGCCATGGTCGTTGGATATTCATTAGCCTGTTGGTTGTGATTATCGTCGCCTTCGTATTTACTATAGGCAACACACCGGGTTGTACGACCAACCGGAGCAACTATGTTGCTGAAAATTTCTTCGGCTATGATCTGAACTCCCCGATCGATCAGGAAATTCTCGGACAACGGACAAACTTGAGCCAGCTCCTCTCGACAGGCCGTCCGGTACAAAACAACCAACAATTTGCCCAACTGATTCCCCAGCGAGTCGCCCTTCTCCATCTCGCCGATTTAATGAGCGTTCCCGCTCCATCAATCGAAGCACTCGGTGAGTACTTGCGCACTCGACCGCTCTTCTTTGGCCCGGATGGTCAATTCAGCGCGGATGTATTCACCCAATTTTCCGATAATATCGAGTCTAACCCGGAAATGCCCGATAATATAATAAGCATTGTTCTCGAAGAGGACTACCGGATCGACCAAATCCGCTCTGTGCTTGGGGGCCCGGGCTTTGTTTTGCCCGATGAAGTACGCCTGCAAACGACCCGCAATAAGACGGTCTACAAACTGGCAACCGCAGGACTGGCCTATGCAAACTTTGAGCCCACTATCGCAGAAGACGAAGCGGAAATGAAGGATTACTATGCAGCCAACAAGACTGCTTATGAAATCCCCGAGCGTCTCGAGGCCAGCATCGCATTCTTCCCTGCAGCCAACTATGCCAACCCGGAGGCAACGGTCGATGAGTCCACCTTACGGGAACATTTCATCAGCGACCGCGCCCGCTTTGTGGCCGATTATGAAGCGGCAAATCCACAACCTGAGCCAGTTGAAACGGAAGAAGCGGAAACGAGTGCGTCCGCTACGGATGTTCCGGTCGTTACTTTTGAAAATGTGAAAGAAGCGGTGGCCACTGACTATGCAGCCAAGCAAGCGGAGCGTGCCGCCAATGAGGCCGCTCAATCGTTTGCTTTTGCGCTCTATGACCAATCTGTTGAACGCGATACGGCCGCCTTTACCGAATTACTCGAGAAGAACCAGATCTCCCTGCAGTCGGTTCCTCCATTTAGCCTCAATCAAACCAGCCAGCGCTCTCTGCCCGGGGAGATGCTGGAAGAAGCCTTCTCTCTAGGAAGCAACCGATATTACACCGGCGTATACCCGATGCAGGGTGGCTTTGGCCTACTCTTTACAGATGGACGCATTGCACCGGAAATCCCTCCCTATGAGGCTGTGGCCGCTCGCGTAAGCAATGACTACAAGGTGGAACGTAAACGCGAACTTTTTAATACTGAAGGGGCCCGCCTAAAAGAAGATTTAGAGACTCGCTTGCGTGCCGGTGAAAATTTTGCGGAAGCCGCTACGGCTCTCGGGCTGGAAGCCTCCGAATTTGAGTCGTTTGAATTTGGAGAGCCTCCCAGCGAGCTAGATAGAGCGGTTCTTGAACGCGCAGGCAACCTCGCCGCGGGTGACCTTTCCGATATGATCACAACCAGAGAGCAAACCGGCTTATTCGTCTATCTCGAAGAAAAGACGGCTCCCGAAATTGCTCCGGACGATGAAGATTATGCTTCCGCGGAATCCTTCCTTCAGCGCTACGCCGCCTATATCGGGGAGATGTCACTAACCCGCGAGCTCATTGAGCAAGGGAGTACACCGTAAGCTAGCTTAGCCTTCCAGAAGCTCCTTGGCATGAGCTTGTGCGGATGCCGACTCCCGGTCACCGAGCATCCTTGCCAGCTCACCCAGTCGAGACTCGGCCTCGCCATGTATCGCTCGTATGGAGACAAATGTGTCCGTTTCGTCCTGAGACTTCTCGACCAGAAAGTGGTTACTGGCCAGCGAGGCAACCTGTGGCAGGTGGGTTACGCAAAGCACCTGATGCCGACCGGACAGACGGGCTAATTCCGTACCCACAGATCGTCCTACCTCACCGCCCACATTGGCGTCGACCTCGTCAAAAACCAGCAAGGGTGTTGCATCCGACTCAGCCAATACGGTCTTCAGTGCGAGCATCACTCGCGCAGTTTCTCCGCTTGAAGCGATCTTATTCAACGGCAGGACTTCCTGACCAGCATTGGGTGAAAAGAGGAAGCGACAACGGCAATCCCCATACTCACGCAATTCCGGCTCCGCTACGATCTCGATTTTCAGTTGCGCCTTCTTAAAGCCCAGCGCGCTCAGCAAATCAGCGACCCGAGTAGCTAACTGTGTCGCTGTCTTCTCGCGGAGTTTACGGAGGACAGCCGCCTGCTCCACTAAGCGATTTCGCACAGCTTCCTCGGACTGGCGCGCCTCAGCCAAAAGACCTTCAATATCACCCTGCAGAGACAGCTTGGTGGCCAATTCCTCCCGCTTTACTAAAACAGACTCCACGCTGCCCCCATATTTACGCCGCAACTCCTGCCAAAGATTCATGCGCTCATTGATTGCCTCGACAACCTCCGGCTCAAAGTCGAGAGATTCCGACAGACGGTCCAACTCTGTGGCGATATCTTCGGCCTCAATCTGCAAGCTGCGAACTCTCTCAACGAGAGGTTCTGAATCCGCGTCCAGAGCAGCGAGAGACTCGAGCTGCCCACCGGCCTCCCGCAATCGGTCACAGGCTCCATTTTCCCCTCCAAGAGCGCGCGCACTGTCCACCGCGAGAGCGGCCAGCTCACGTACTTGTGAAATACGGGTATAGTCGCGCTCCAGCTCAGTAATTGATGATTCGCTCACCTCAAGGGCGTCAATTTTAGATAATTGCTTTTTTAAAAACTCAATTTCATCTGCGTCGAGGCGCTCTCCTGTCTCAATCGCAGAGATCGCCGCACAGGCTTCTTTCCACTCCGAGAAAATCCCCTGATACCGGGACAGGTTTTCGAGATTGCCGGCGAAGGCATCGAGCATCTCCAGCTGCCGCCGCTCGTGAAAGAGTTTCTGTGGCTCCCCCGGCCCGTGAAAATCGATCCAGTGCTCACCCAACGCCTGCAGTTGCGTAAGCGTTGCGATCGAGCCGTTGATCTGCACACGCGGCATCTTACTACGATGAATATTCCGCCGAAGTACCAACACCCCCTCTTCACAGCATGGTAACCCGCTTGCCTCCAGTGCTTCATCAATAGCTGTCGGCTGCGGAAAATAAAGGGCTGCCTCGACCTGTAAACTATCCGCTCCTTGCCGAATAAGCGTCTTATCCGTACGAGCCCCGGACAATAAGCTGAGCGCACCGAGCAGTACGCTCTTTCCTGCGCCGGTTTCTCCGGTCACTGCGGTAAAACCGGCTTCAAACTCCAAAGTAACCTCTGAGAGCAATGCTAGATTTTCGATGCGAATGTACTGTAGCATAGTTTCACTAATTCAGTTTAGACCGGGCTGAAAAAGACTCTTGCGATGGCCGATAGGAGAAAGAAAGCGACAACAAAACTAATCGCAAGCGTCAGCGTCGTACGAAGGGCACCGATGCCAAGAACAGTCATCACAGACAATAAAAGCAGCACATAGCTATAGATGAAGAGTACGAAAAAAACCGGCCAAAAGCTAGCAACGGCCGCGGCATCCATTCCCGAAAAGAGCGAAGCGGTGAGCAGGCAACAGAGGAGTAACCAGGGCAGGCAAGCCATACCCAGTGCGGTACGAATAGCCTGCAGGCGGGCATGACCACCCAGCCATCGGCCAAAATTGCGCACCAACAAAGCCAGAAAGTAAAGGATCCCTAAACCACCCAAAAACCCCGCGGGAAGCCAATAGAACATTGCTGCCGCACCCTCGGCACTGCCCAGGCAGAAACGAAGAGAAGTCACCATACCTAAAAGGCCCGCGTTGGCACAAGCGACGGCGTGCCCCTGCCCCTGTTTAACCAACCCTCGCACTGTCTGGATCGGCCGATACCAGAAAGTTGCTATGGAGTGTAGATTCGAGAAAGCGGACATAGGACAATTCTGAGTAAGGCAGGCCGTATCAATCAGGCAAGTCTCGGCTGCAAAGAAGGTGGTTTTGAATTACAGAACTGGTAAAATAGGCATCTTGTCGGACGAATCTCTTGAAATCTTCTTTACAGACAACGGCCAGTGTAAGATGTTTTCGAGTTCTTCGTAGTAGCTAACCCAAGCTCACCCCGATGAAAAAACTTTATTGCTACCTACTATTTTCACTGGCTGCCTGTAATCTGGTCAGTGCACAGGCGCCGGACGTGGATCAAGCGGCATTCTCCGACCTAAAAGAACAAGCGAGTGCGCTCGCCTCGGCTGGTCGTTTGAAGGAGGCCATTCCCGTACTTGAGGAACTGGTTAGCCGGATCCAAAGTACCGGCACGTCCGATGTCCCTCTCGACTTCGCTTATTTTCTGCTTGGGGTCGGCCACATTCAACTCTTTGCAGACACCGGTGATACAAGTCAGCTAAGTACGACCATTACCTGGTTTGACCGTTTGCTCAATGAGTATCCGGATTCGCGCAATCGTAAGCTGACACTGCTCAAAAAAGTCGACGTCCTCCGCGCATTAAAGAACCGAATTGAAGCGCTGGCGCTCCTGCAAGACATCCTCAACGGGAAGCAGAATATCACTCTTTCTGCCTCTGAAGAGAACAAACTCCTCAAAGACATCTGCCAGATGTACTATGGTACAGGCAAACTAAAGGAGGGTGTGGCTTATTTTAATAAGTTGGCAAACTCGGGGCTAACCGTGGATGACCGGGCGCTGGGTGCAGCCGCCAGCTTCGAGGGATTAATCGAAAGCAAGGAACTCGACCAGGCCGTGCTGCTGTTACCCAAGCTCGCAAAAGAATCGAATGTACGCTACCTGCCGAGGCTTAATGTGGCCCTCCTCAAGGCGAGCGATAAGATGGTCGATAACGGTCGTTATAGCGAGGCAGCCCTCGTGCTGAACCTGATCAAAACGACTGACATGATGATCGCCTACAACAAAGAGCAACGCGATGCCAAGACCAGCGTGCTCAAGCGCTTGGAAATGATCGGTGGATCAAATGACCGGATCTCGGAACTGAAACAGGAAATCCTCACGATTGAAGAGCGGCTTACAGTTCTCGGAGACCTTCCGCGTCTGCGCAATGACCTGCTGGTACGCAGAGCGAGGAATTTCACCAAGACAAATCGGCCCTTTGAATCTTTCTGGATGTTTTATGATCTCTATGAGGAAAATCCGGATCATCAACGCGCTGAATTTTACCACTACGCAAGCTTCTCCGGAGCACTGAAAATTAAAAAGTACGAAACCGCACTGGAATTGGGACACGCTTATCGTGCGCAATACCCGAATGGGGATTATTACTCTGATGTGTCGTCGGGCATGGTAGATACGTTGGAAGAAACAGAAGCCTTTGAGGAGATGCTTGCCCTGATTAGGGACTTTCTCGACCGATTCCCGGACGATGCATTTTCCGCTAAATTTATCACGACCTGGGCGGCCCGCCTCTTAGAAGAAGGGCGACAGCAAGAAGTGATCGATCAATGCGCTGCTTGGCAGCAGATGCATAAGAATCCGGTCTTTAAAGATGGCCTCTACTACTGGTCGGGCATGGCTCACCTACAACTCGCGGCTTACGGCGATGCCGTAACCAGCTTTGCCAGCTTGTTGGGGGAGTTTCCTTTCAGCGCCTACACACCGGATGCAACCCTCCGAAAAGGCATCTGCCACTTCTATGAACAGGAGGTAGCACCGGCTCGTGAAACCTTAACCAGCTACACGCAAAAATATCCGGATGGCGTGTCTATTGACCAAGCCTACTATTTCCTTGGCGAAGTCGAGAGTCTGGATGGCTACTTGGCGCTGGCGATCGACTATTTCAAAAAGGCGGATGCGTTAACGGAGGCACAAAGCGTCCACGATGGTGTGGCCTTCCGAATCGGCGAATTGCTCGAGTCGATGCAGCGCTATCAAGAGATGCTCGACCACTTTATTGCCTATACCGAACGCTTTGATACACGCGGGCTGATTAGTGAGGCATTGCTTCAGATAGGTCGCGCCTATGAATTATTGAACCAGCCTACCGAAATGCTCGCGCTCTACCGCAGGAGCATTATTCGCTTTGCCAATGACCCGGCGAATCACGGTGCGGATGCCCTAATCGAAGCCTACGCTGAGAAATACGAAAGCAATCTGCGTGAATTAGAGCGTACCTCTGCATTTCTGGATCAAATGCGGGATGATCTGGAATTCCGGAAGCTCATGATCACTGACCGCGGTGCCCTCTTTGAGGAGTTCTACAACAATCCCGATATTATTCAGAATTTATACAATGACCTGCGCAAAAATCCCGCTTTTAACTTGGAGTTGATGGAGGACCTTTCCCCGATTGAGCCAATAAGTAACATTTACAGAGAACAATTGGCCAAATACCCCAAGGACACACCCGAGACTTTCTTTCGCTCACAGTTGCTGGAATATGCATCGAAAGAGATGGAGGTCGCCTCGACCCGGATGCGCATGGGCCTCTATCGCAGTGATATTGTGGAGCACCCAACCAGCCCATACACGAACGATTTCATCAAGACGATCAGCCCGAGACTGGTCCTCTATGTTGCTGACTACTACCGGGGGGAGAATATTGATCGCTCCGTCGAAGCTTGGAACATCCTACTCGAGCGCTTCCCCAGAGATGACGCGGCCATTGTTGCCTATCTGCGCTTAGCTGATTACCACGAGACCGCAGAGCGCTATGAAGATGCGCTGGCCAACTTAACTGCGGCAGCGGATGCCTTCCCCTGGTCACCCCAGTTTCCACTGGTCAATCTCCGCCAAGGAGAATTGCTGACTCGTCTGGATCGCACGAACGAAGCGCGCGAGAAATACCAGTACATTTTGCGTGTGCCCGACTGGCGTGGTATTCTGCATGCCCGCGCACTATACCAAACCGGCCAATCTTACATGGCCGATGCAGACTATCCGGCCGCACACGGCTTCTTCGAGCGCACCTTCCTCGGTTATGCCAATTTTACAGAATGGTCTGCCCAGGCTTATCTGGCTGATGCGGAAGCACTCTTGAAAATGGGTGACTCCGAAGGGGCTGCTGGCACACTGGACGAAGCGATTGCTGAACTCAAAGAATCAGCCCCCAGTGAACTCTACCAAGCGCTTATCGAAAAACGCACAAAGATCTAACTATTTATCGATATGAACCTGCTTCAAAATAGTTTTACGGAAAACATCTGCCGACAACTGTTCTCTGTCCCCACCCTACTCTGTGGACTAGTTACCGCCACCGGCATACAGTCCGGCTATGCGGATAACGTTCATTGGCAGGAGCACGCCAATCAACCGGTCTACGTTGAACAAAATAATAACGGGCGTAAACAGATCTTAAAGTTTATTGGATATGCGGATAACATGCTGCAAGCCGAGCTTGTCTTGAAAAACCCGGACGGGACAACCACGACCGCGGAGATTTCACTGCCGGTCAGCGAGAACATGGCGCAAACGCTCACCTTCAACCTGAAGAATCGCGTGCAGGCCGATCTTATGCTCGACCAGGGCAACTTCGAAGGCGCGTTGCAACTGCTTCGACCGGACATTTACCCCTTGGTAAAATACAATCAACTACCGTCCATCTTCGTTGACCTTCACACTCCAGTGAGAAAGTTGCTCGACACGCTGGTCAACGCCGGGGAATACGCCGAAGCGGAAGATTTATTTAAGCGCATCAAACTAAGTGCGGTCGATATCAACTACAGCAATTCTGCTGTACGATTGATGAACGCCTACCTTCTTGCCAATGAGCCGGCTGCCTCCGCTAGAGTCGCCCAAAGACTACCCTTCGAAGTAGGCTACGAGAGCAACATCCAGCCGACACTTGAAGCAGCCGACCAAATCCGCAGTGCCGGCTTCTACGAGGATGTGATCCCAATCTATCAGGCCATTCGCCCGAATACCTCCTTTGAAGAAAAGGAGCAGGTCGACTTATGGTTGGCCTACAGCCTCGTACTAGCCGACCGTGTGGAAGAAGGCACCGTCCTGATGGATTCCTTGGAAGAGCCCAGCCCTTCAGAGGAGCTTTTCTCGCTCTATAAATTGCTGGAGGGCTCGCGTGCCTACCGCAAGGGCGACTACATGCAGGCTTTAGACACGCTTACGCGCGGTTTTGTGCGGGCCCAAACATCTTATTCTTGGGTGCCGGAAATGCTCTACCGAATTGGGGACTGCTACGCCCGCGCGGAAGATCCGATGGCTGCCCGCAATGTTTGGTCAGAAATCACACTACTTTATCCGGAATCGAGCTGGTATCAGTCAGCCTCTGCAGCGATTGACGCCTTACCAAAACCCGAAACTCTAGACGAATAACCCATAAAACTAACTTTACGCATACTTACCACCCATGAAAGCAACTAATATACGTACTCTGCCGACCTACTTCATGATCGGCCTTATCACTTGTGCCAGCCTTTGGTTGACAGGCCAAAACCTCCAAGCGCAGGAGTCTGAGGTCTCCGTAAGCGAGGAAGAAGCACTTCCGCCAAAGAAAACACTAATCGACCAGTACAAAACTGGCGGATGGGCCATGTACCCCCTGACCCTCTTCTCGATTGCCGGGTTCGGCCTGATTATCTACAACTTTATGGCGATCCGCCCGCAGCTGATTTTGAATCCGGAAGCGACCGGAGAAATTGATTCAGCACTGGAAACTCTCGACATAGAAAAAGCTAAATCAATCTGCGCCGAGTCACCTTCACCAGCGACCAATATCATAGCCGCCGGATTGAATCGTGTGAATACCGACAGCTATGACCCGGAACCGGTCAAAGAAGCCATCGAGGAAGCCTCCTCCGAAGAACTGGCGGGGCCCTTCATCTTGATTAACTACCTCTCCGTTATCGGATCACTCGCCCCTATGATTGGACTGCTCGGTACCGTTTCCGGTATGGTCAAGGCTTTCAATGTGATTGAAGCCGAGGGTGCCGGCAGTGCCCAAGCGCTCGCGGGGAATATCTCCGAAGCACTCATTACCACCGCATCCGGAATGATTGTCGGTATCCCTGCTATGTTCTTCTTCTTCTTTTTCAAGAACCGGTACGGCAAGATCACTTCACGCGTAGCCCGTGTAGTCGGTGATCTTGAATTCACTCTTGGCACCGCTGCTAAGAAACAATAGCAGCCGCAGCCCTACACACCATGAAAATATGGTCCCCAGACGAGGCTGATCCGGAGTTTGAACTAACTCCGATGATCGACGTCGTTTTCCTTCTCATCGCTTTCTTTATGACTTTGATGAGTTTCATCAGTGCAGAGCTTATTAAGCTCGAGTTGCCCTCCGCAGAGCAAGCCTCTATACCGGAAGATGCCGGCGAACGTCAGTATATCTCAGTCACTAAAGACGGTGATCTCTATATTGGAGCGGCACGCGTCGAATATGACACGCTGCCGGGCGTCTTAGCGGCGATGAAACAAAAAGTGCCCACACTGAAGCTCTACCTTCGCGCCGATGGAGTCGCCCAGCACCGCTATATTAACATGGTCATGGATTCCTGCGCCAAAGCGGGCATCTATGATCTCATCTTTGCATCCTCGCAAGACTAGGCATGGCATTTAAAAACAAAGTACTCCAATCCGAGGACAAGGTCGACATCACACCGATGATTGATGTGGTGTTCCTGCTTCTCATTTACTTCATGTTTTTGCCCCTCCAGCAGGAAGCCGACATTGGTATCAAACTACCCAGTGACAGCCCCCCAGCAGAAGATCTGGAGTTACCCAGTGAACATGTTGTCGAAGTCTTCCCCAACGGTTTGATCCTTCTCAATGGCTCCCCAACCGATAGCAACAATGACCGGGGTATGCCTCAACTCACCCGAACATTATCCCGGCTGAAGCAGTCCTCTGACCGAGCCGGAATTGATACCGTGGTTAAGGTACAAGCGGATCCCGATTCGCCGCACCAGCGATCCATTGATGTACTCAATGCGTGTTCAAAAGCAAAAATTAAGAAGGTATCCTTTGCCGCATACGGCCTCTGAGCCGCTTCTACTGCAGAGTCATGATAACGAAAACTCGTAAGTCTAAGATCAACCCTATGCTGATGAAGGTCATCGTAATCAGCGTGCTCTTGCATGTAGTGGCCGGGTTTATTGCAGGCGTGGTGACGATCGCTACCAATGTAATCAAAGAAGACGCGCAGTTTGAAGAGCCGCCCGTAATGGAGGAGCAGGAACCGCCCAAAGAGGTAAAGATCGAGATCAAGCCACCTGCCCAGCAAAATCAGCCGATGCAGAAACTCAGCCTTCGCCAGGTAGGTAATATCGCCGTGGCCGACTTGGATGTGAACCTACCCTCGATGAGTGACAGCTTCACTGTCAGCGGAGGTGTTGGCAACATCAGTGGCGGTAGTCTTCTCGGAGGTGCACGAGGAGGAATCGATTTCGGCATGTCCAGCGTCAATGTATTTGGCTTAAAAACAAAAGCAGAACGCATCCTGTTCGTTATTGATACAAACAAGCAGATGATAACGGATGCTAAAGGCGGGCTCAACAGTTACCGAGTAATTAAAAACGAGATCACCAGCATGGTTGGAAATCTCTCAGCCGGTACACTTTTTAATGTGCTCCTGCATGACCGAAAAGAAACCCTTCTCTTCAAGCCCAAGCTGGTAACTGCTGGCAATGAAGTGCATGCTGAATTGCTCAAATGGTTAGCTCCGGTCAATGCCAACACATCGCGTACCGGACTGGAGAGCAAATCCCGGGCCACCGTACCAAAACTGAAAACTCTGCAGAATGAGCTGGTTCACTCAACAATTACCCAAAACGACAATTTCCTTGGTAATGAGACCGGATTCCTCACGCAGTACGCCCTCGAACAAGGGGTCGATGCGATTTTCCACATTGCCGGATATCACAAAGGCTTTGAGCGACTACGCCGTAAAATGACTCCCGCAGAAGAGGCCGATTGGCAAAAAGTCATTAGTGCTCCAAAATACCAAAAAGAACTGGCGGCACATAATCTTGAAAAAGTCGAAATGCAGAAACGCATCCGCTACACGCTCGCTGAGGAGAATAAAAAACGCCGAGCTAGTGGCATGCCGGATAGAGTCCTCAATAGCCGGCACGGAATCTATTCACAAGTCAACGACCTTGGCTTGCGCTGGGAGACACCACACCCCGGACATCGCCCCTATCCGGATATCGCTCCAAAAGAGACGGCCGCCTACTTTAGGAAAGTGAATGATGAGCTCTACGGCCAATTCAACAAAACTGCACCCTCTATCAATATCGTTCTCTTTCTCGCCGAAGACGAACCCATGTCAAAGCCGGAGGAACAGCAACTGCGCGACTTTACCCGTTTCTTCAAAGGCAAATATCGTATCATACGCGGACAGAGAGCGATCAAAAAAGCCGCCTCCGCAACGAATGCAAGCACCTAGATCGCTGACATATAGATGGGCCCATGCGGAAGCCCAAATGCTTACTCCGCGTGAACCGTACTGACCGTCGCCGGACGTGCCTGCTCATAGAGCCACTTGTCCAGCTTATTTGCCACGATAACCCCGTAATTCATCGTACCCAGCCAACCGGACATAATGATGCCAACCGAACCAGCATGAAAAAGCCCACCCACCTGCTGAGGGAGTTCCATCGAGATTTTTAAGCCTTCAAACTTTGTCCCAAATGAAGTGCCTTGCATGGAGCGAGTGTAGCGATTGACCGTCCGAGGAGTCGCTGCCTCTATATGGTCGATCTTATCCCGCACGCCGGGAATAAAAGTTTCCAAGCTGGCTATGCATTCGTCACACAAACGCTGCTTTTCCCTCGCATAGGCTTCCTCGTCCAGTGAATTCCACTCGTCCCACCGAGCGTTCAGCGAAGCGACCACCGCATAGCGGGGCTCCTTCAGATGGGGTCGTGTTTCCGGGTAATAGAGGGAGAAGGTATGGCTCGATGTCTGTATCGATGTCAATTCATCAATGCTATACTCGGGGGCTTTCGAGGTAAATACCAGATCACCGATATTCGGGATGCTTTCCCCTTTGCGAATACCCATGTAGACTTGGCAGGAACTCGTATTGTTACGAACCGCACGGGCCTCCTTCATAAAGTCCCCGGCAAACTTCGACTCACCCACCATGTGTTCAATTGTACTGCGCAAGTTGGCATTCGAAAGAACCGCCTTGCACCGCACCGTGCGCAGAGGAAATTCTTCGCCCCCTGTATTTTGACTCCGTACACGAACCCCGGTGACGCGACCGTCCTCCACATCTATTCCCTCAACCAGAGCACACTTACGCACCTCACAGCCATTCTTTTGCAATTCAGCGACCATCTTTTTGACCAAGGTGTCCGTACCGCCCTGAAAGGTGAATACCCCCTTGCTCATAAAGTTGGAGAAGACAATCCCATAGGTAATCGCCGGATCATTCACGTGCGAGCCATTGGCATAAGAAATTGGCTCCATCAATAAGCGGTGCACATCCGTCCGTCCGGGGAAGAACTCCTCAAACATCTCGCCCGTCGTCTGGGTATTGTCGTCATAGAAGTTCATCTGCCGGAGATGCACGTAAAAGGCCTCCACTCGATCGCGATCCACCTTAAAATCCTCTACTAGAATACGCGTAAAATCATCACGATCAAAAGTCGTCCACACATTCATCTGCGGGTTAATGAAGCGTACATCCTTGAGCTGGTGTATCGAGTCCGCTATCTCCCGCGTCCAATACTTCCGGCAGGACTTAACCATGCCGTAGGGAAAGCCATGCAGTGAAATATCAAAGACATGACTCCCTGGGCGCTTAAACCAAGTCGCCAGTCCACCAAACTGATAATGATGCTCCAGCAGCAACACCTTGTGCCCGTTCTTTGCCAGATAATTCGCGCCGGTCAGTCCGCCTAAGCCAGAACCAATGACGACCACATCGTATGTATCTTCTATTCCTGCTAGCCAATCTTTTGCCATAATTTGATCTGTTATCTACTTTACTAAGACAGTCGCCGAAAGCCCATTTTTCAACCGGCAAAGGCAAAAAGTTAACGAAGCGCCAGACTAGAACCCGTTGACGCTCTCTGGCGCCCGTTCCAAGTCGTCGGCTATCTCCATTTCAGCCAGCCCGACATCAAAGGCCACATCAAAAACCATTAGCCGATCGCTTCCCAGACTTTTGCCCCGCACCATGCCGTCAGAACGCAACATGGTATAACCAAAGGCCGACGGCGGGCTTTCTGTATCTTCGGGGTTCGGCTTAACCTTTTTCCAGTAAGAGCCCTGCCCCAAGAGCGTCAGTAAAAGATTCAGCTCGGGATCAGTCATCGACTGACTCCGTTTGTACACTTCGAGAACCGACTTACCCCGGACATAGAGAACATGTATATCCCAACCCGAAGACATGTTACTCTCCTCCATATCAGATGATTTTGGCTTACGTCCATCAGAAGACTTAAAGTAAATACGCACTTCAGTCTCTTCCGGTAGGAAGTCCAAATATTTCCGGTAGGGCAGGCCACGGCTGCGGTTCGACTTCACCTGATCATCGCGATAAACAATGCCTCCGGAGGCAAGCAAACGGCGCTCAATCGATTCTTGGCTTTCTCCAATCCGCGCCTCCATCGGCGCGCTGAGGAAAAGAAACAAGCTGACCAAACCAGCCAGCCGGAAAAAGAAGTCGGTTTTAGGTAATTTCATCATTGAACAGTTAGCAACATATCTGTCTGAGTCTGATAACCGAACCAGAAGCCAGCCTCGGATGCAAAACTCATTTTACAGCGACTTCGACCTCCAGCGCTTCCCCGAAACTCCTTGCGCTGAAGAAGAGTACCGCAACGCCTTCCAAATTGAGCGAGACCGTATCATTTTTGCTTACCCTTTCCGGAAGCTCCAATCCAAGAC
>CENU01004495.1_pt1 | contig 31029 bp, 39 predicted proteins | sample 361331 | NCBI WGS metagenome assembly CENU01 (sample SAMEA2619766, study PRJEB7988) | marine metagenome | isolation source: saline water (ENVO:00002010), including | reverse complement strand
GCTCCTGCGGCTGAGCTACCAGCGGCGCTGGATGGGGATATTCGTCTTTAGGGCGGCCCTAGGGGTGTTCCTTCACAATGAGGTGAAATCCTTTCCCGTCCCATGTTGCGTGCCTCGGCGAACCTGTTGGGTCTGGCCTGGTGGGCCCGAGTCGAGAGTCGCAATCCTGATGTGACCTACTGGTTTGGTCCGTTCGTGCGCCGCAGCACCCTGGAGCGGGAGCTCGAGACCTTTTTGACGGACCTGCGCAGTGAATCTCCGGCCGTGCTGGAGCATCAGCTGTTGCGCACGCGCCGCAGCGAACCGTTCACCGTTGAGCATCCTCAAGGCTGATCAGCACCGGCGCCTTGATAGCGTCCAAAGCCATCAGCTGCTCTTCGCTATGCCCATCGGCGCTTGGTCCGATGCCCTCCGCAACGGCTCCGCAACAGCCAAGGAGCACAGCGAGCAGGCGCTCGAACGCATTGCAGCGACCGAACCGGAACTGAAGGCGTTCGTCAACGTCACTGGCGACCAGGCCCGGGCCCAAGCCGAAGCGGTGGATCAAGCCATCGCTGCCAAGCAAGATCCTGGCCCCCTGGCCGGGGTCACCATCGGGATTAAGGACAACCTCTGCACCAAGGGTGTCACCACCACTTGCTCCAGCCGCATGCTGGAGAACTTCGTGCCCCCCTATGAATCCACCGTCACCGAGCGGCTGTGGAAAGCGGGCGCCGTGATGGTCGGCAAAACCAATCTCGATGAGTTCGCCATGGGCAGCTCCACGGAGACCTCTGCCTTCGGCATGACCTCCAACCCCTGGGATCCAGGGCGTGTGCCTGGCGGTAGTTCAGGCGGCAGCGCGGCCTGTGTAGCGGCGGGGCAGTGTGATGTTGCCCTGGGCTCTGACACCGGCGGCTCCATTCGCCAACCCGCCAGCTTTTGTGGCGTGGTGGGCCTGAAACCCACCTATGGGCGCGTTAGCCGCTGGGGCTTGGTGGCCTTTGCCAGTTCCCTGGATCAAATCGGTCCCTTCAGCCGCACCGTGGCTGATTCCGCTGCTGTGCTTCAGGTGATTGCAGGCCATGACCCCCGCGATTCCACCAGCTTGGATGTGCCGGTGCCGGACTACAGCGCTGCGCTGAATCGCCCGATTCAAGGGCTCAAAATCGGCATCCTCCAAGAGGCTTTTGTTGAGGGGCTTCAGCCGGAGGTGGAAGCCTCGGTCAGAGCTGCTGCTGAACAGCTGGCCAGCTTGGGTTGTGAATTGGTGGATGTCAGTTGCCCGCGCTTCCAGGCCGGCATTGCCACCTACTACGTGATTGCCCCATCGGAGGCGTCCGCCAATTTGGCCCGCTACGACGGCGTCAAATACGGCTACCGCGCTGCCGACGCGGAATCGTTGAGCGCGATGACGGCCAAGAGCAGAGCGGAGGGATTTGGTGATGAGGTTCAGCGCCGGATCTTGATCGGCACCTATGCCCTCTCTGCAGGCTATGTCGATGCTTATTACAAAAAAGCCCAGCAGGTGCGCACCCTGATTCGCCAAGAATTTGACCGTGCCTTTGAGCAGGTGGATCTGCTGCTGACCCCCACCGCACCCACCACCGCCTTTGCCCCAGGCCAGCACAGCAATGACCCGCTGGCGATGTATCTGGCTGACCTGCTGACCATTCCCGCCAACTTGGCTGGGCTGCCGGCCATCAGTGTTCCCTGCGGGTTTGATGGCCAGGGGTTGCCCATTGGTTTGCAGTTGATGGCCCCGGTGCTGCAGGAGGAGCGCCTGTTGCAGGTGGCGCACCACTACGAGCAGGCGGCTGATGTGATGGCCAATCGTCCTGAGGCACCTCTGGTGGCCTAGCTGCAATCTGTCGCAGCTGGCACCCCAGATCTGGTGTGTCTCGGTAGGCTTGCTGTGTTCGATCAGTGGTTGCAGGCTTGAGCTTCGTTCCTCTGCATAACCACAGCGATTACAGCCTCCTCGACGGGGCGACCCAGCTGCCTGCAATGGTGCAGCGGGCCGTTGACCTCGGCATGCCAGCGGTGGCCCTCACCGATCACGGGGTGATGTATGGCGCCATCGAGCTGCTGAAGCTGTGCTCGAAAGCGGGCATCAAGCCGATCATTGGCAATGAGATGTATGTCGTCAACGGCAGCATCGATGACCCCCAGCCGAAGAAAGAGCGTCGCTATCACCTCGTGGTGCTGGCCAAAAACAACGTTGGCTACCGCAACCTCGTCAAGCTCACCAGCATCAGCCATCTGCGCGGAATGCGTGGTCGCGGCATCTTTGCGCGCGCTTGCATCGATAAGCACCTGCTGCAGCAATACAGCGAAGGCCTGATTGTGGCGACAGCCTGCTTGGGCGGTGAAATTCCCCAAGCGATTCTGCGCGGCCGCATGGATGTGGCCCGTCAGGTGGCCAGCTGGTACCGCGACCTACTGGGAGATGACTTCTACCTCGAGATTCAAGACCACGGCTCACCGGAAGACCGCATCGTCAACACCGGCCTGCTGACCCTCTCGCGGGAGCTGGGCATCCAACTGATTGCCACCAACGATGCCCACTACCTCAGTCGCGATGACGTTGAAGCCCACGACGCTCTGCTGTGCGTGCTGACGGGCAAGTTGCTCAGTGATGAGAAACGTCTGCGGTACACCGGAACCGAATACATCAAAAGTCGCGAGGAGATGGAGCGTCTCTTCGTTGACCACCTGCCGGCTGAGGTGGTGCAGCAGGCGCTCGACAACACCGTGTCGGTTGCCGAAAAGGTCGAGGACTACGACATTCTCGGCCGTTATCAGATGCCGCGCTTTCCCATTCCGGAGGGCCATACGCCGGTGTCATACCTGCACGAAGTCACCGAGCAAGGGTTGCGCCAGCGCCTGCAGCTCGATGCCGATTCGAGCATCGATGAGCTGTACGGCGAGCGCATGCGCCATGAACTCAAAATCATGGAGCAGATGGGATTCCCCACCTACTTCCTGGTGGTTTGGGATTACATCCGCTTTGCCCGTGACAACGGCATCCCCGTGGGGCCCGGCCGTGGTTCGGCCGCTGGATCCCTGGTCGCCTATGCCCTCGGCATCACCAACATCGATCCGGTCAGCAATGGATTGCTGTTCGAGCGCTTCTTGAATCCAGAGCGCAAGTCGATGCCTGATATCGACACCGACTTCTGCATCGCTCGGCGCAGTGAGGTGATCGACTACGTCACTGAGCGCTACGGCGATGACAAGGTGGCGCAGATCATCACCTTCAACCGCATGACCTCCAAGGCCGTGCTGAAGGATGTGGCGCGGGTGCTGGATATTCCCTATGGCGATGCCGACCGACTGGCGAAGTTAATTCCAGTGGTGCGTGGCAAGCCCGCCAAATTGGCACAGATGATTTCAGAGGATTCACCGGAGCCCGAGTTCCGTCAGAAGTACGAAAGCGATCCACAGGTGAAGCGCTGGGTCGACATGGCCCGCCGGATCGAGGGCACCAACAAGACATTTGGTGTGCATGCCGCTGGTGTGGTGATTGCCGCTGACCCCCTCGATGAATTGGTGCCCCTGCAGCGCAACAACGACGGGCAGGTGATCACCCAGTACTTCATGGAAGACGTGGAATCCATGGGGCTGCTGAAGATGGATTTCCTCGGCCTCAAGAACCTGACCATGATCGAGAAGACCCTCGAACTGGTCAGTGCCGAGCATGGGGATCGTCCCGACCCCGACCAGCTTCCTGCCGATGACCCGGAGACCTACCAGCTGTTGGCGCGCGGCGATCTCGAGGGAATCTTCCAGCTGGAATCCACTGGCATGCGCCAGATCGTGCGCGACCTCAAGCCGTCCTCGCTGGAGGACATCTCTTCGATCTTGGCCCTCTACAGGCCTGGCCCCTTGGATGCCGGCTTGATCCCCAAATTCATTAACCGCAAGCATGGCCGCGAGGCCATTGAATTTGCCGACGCCAAGCTGCAGCCGATCCTGCAGGAGACCTACGGGATCATGGTGTATCAGGAGCAGATCATGCGAATTGCGCAGGATCTGGCGGGCTACTCACTCGGTGAAGCCGACCTGCTGCGCCGGGCCATGGGCAAAAAGAAAGTCTCTGAGATGCAGAAGCATCGCGGCATTTTTGTTGAGGGGGCCAGTCAACGGGGCGTTGACGCCAAGGTGGCCGATGAGCTGTTTGATCAGATGGTGCTCTTTGCGGAGTACTGCTTCAACAAGAGCCATTCCACGGCCTATGGCGCCGTGACCTATCAGACGGCCTACCTGAAGGCTCACTACCCCGTGGCCTACATGGCCGCGCTGCTGACGGTGAACGCCGGCGTGACGGAGAAAGTCCAGCGCTACATCGCCAACAGCAACGCCATGGGCATCGCGGTGTTGCCCCCTGATGTCAACCGTTCCGGTATCGACTTCACGCCCGTGGGGCAACGCATTCTCTTTGGCCTCTCTGCGGTTCGAAACCTTGGTGATGGTGCCATCCATGCCCTGATCGCCTCACGCCAGAGCGATGGACCGTTCACATCGCTGGCTGAACTTTGTGATCGCATGGCTGGCATTGGCCAGCTCAACCGGCGCTCGCTGGAATCATTGATCCATAGCGGCGCTCTCGATGCCTTGGAGCCCGATGGCAACCGGGCGCAGTTGATGGCCGATCTGGATCTGCTGCTCGATTGGGCCACAGCCCGGGCCCGAGATCGCGCCAGCGGCCAGGGCAATCTGCTCGATCTGCTTGGTGGAGGCTCCGAAGCTGAGGCCGCGAGCGCAACGCCGGCTTCGGCCCCGAAAGCAGCCTCCGTGCCCGACTACGCGCCCACGGAGAAATTGCGTTTAGAGAAGGAGCTGGTGGGTTTCTATCTCTCCGATCACCCGCTCAAGCAACTGCAAGACACCAGACGGCTGCTGATGCCCGTTGGTCTGGGCAGCCTGTCTGAGCAGAGCGATCGGCAACGGGTGTCCACCCTGGTGATGGTGCCTGAGATGCGTGTGGTGACCACCCGCAAGGGTGATCGCATGGCGATCTTGCAAATCGAAGACCTCACCGGCAGTGCTGAAGCCGTGGTGTTCCCCAAAACCTATGCCCGCCTCAGCGACCATTTGATGGTGGACGCCCGATTGCTGCTCTGGGGGCAGGTGGACCGCCGCGATGATCGGGTGCAACTGATCGTTGACGACGTTTCACTGATCGATCAACTGGATTTGGTGGTGGTTCGACTCGATGGCCCGCAAGCCGCAGACATCACCGTGCAGCACCAGTTGCGTGAGTGCTTGCAGCAGCACCGCATCGATCCTGAAATCTTGGGCAGCCGAGTGCCGGTGGTGGCTGAGGTGCAAGCCGCCAACCAACGTTGCTTTGTGCGTTTAGGGCATCAGTTCTGCGTGAACGATGCCCAAGCGGCTGCCGCCAGCCTTACGGCTGCTCGCTTCGACGTGCAACTGCGCCATTGCGCAGCCGCTGGATGTTGACGCCGATTTGCTCAAACCCCAGGAAGCTGCCTGGCGCTTCTAGCCAGCTGCTTGAAAACAGGCCGTAGCTCAAGCCCAGCAAACCCAACAAAAAGAAGCCACCTGAGACGAGCAGCGTCAGGGCTGGTGGCACGTCGATGATTTGGCGGGAGACGAGCCAGTAGCTCACCAGGAATGAGGCCATGCCCAACGCCGTTGGTATGGCGGCACAAATGGCCACACGCCGCGCCATGCGATTGGCGACAACCGGCGGGATGGTTTGAGTGGTTTTGGGCTTGGCTTGTTTGGGAGCTGGTTTGACCGCTGGGGCGTTATTGGCTCCGAATCCGCCAGTCTCTTTGGGGCTGGCCATGGGGGCGGCTTAGCCGCGAATGCCGAGCTTTTGAATCAGCGTGTCGTAGCGCTCGCTGCTCTGGCTCTTCAGATAGCCCAGCAGGCTCTTACGGCGGCCCAGCATCTTCATCAGCCCCTGACGCGACGAGTAGTCGTGCTTATTGCTCTGCAGGTGGCCGGTCAACTGTGTGATCCGCTCACTCAGCATCGCCACTTGCACTTCCACAGACCCCGTATCTGTTGCGTGGGTCTGGTGGGAGTTGATCAGTTCTTGTTTCTTCTCGGTGTTGAGGGGCATGCGGGAGGGGAGACCCAGCTCGTGTAATCCAAAAGCATACCGTTCGCGGTTCTCTAGCCCGCTTGACGGCTCAGCCACGCCAAGCAATGCCGTAACCACTCCTCCATGGGTTGTTCCGGATCAAGGCCTTGGCTGCCCGCTTGGGCTACCGCCGCGCTCACTTCTTCTGGCCCATAGCCGAGGGCTTCCAGGGTGGCGCGCAGTTCCCGGCTTTCCGCCACCGGCTCCACCAGGCGCAGCGGTGTGGTTCCCCCCTGCTGTTGCCAGCGCTCTTGCAGCCGTGAGCGCCATTCCAGGCTGAGCCGCTCGGCGGTGCGTTTGCCAACGCCGGGCGCTTGGCAAAGCACTTTGACGTCTTCTGCTGCCATTGCTTGCAGCAAGCTCACCGCGCCCAAACCTGAGATCAGTCCCAGGGCGACCTGCGGACCCACGCCATTGACACTGATCAACAAGCGGAACAGGTTGCGATCGGCTTTGGTTTCAAAGCCATAGAGCTGTTGGCCGTCCTCGCGTTGCTGCAGATGGGTATGGACAGTCGTTGGGCTCTCCAAAGCGGTGCCTCGCCAGAGGCTCTCGCTCACCTGCAGCTCGTAACCAACTGGCCCGCAGATCAACAGAAGCCAGCAGCGGTTGCCCTCTTGCCAGCGATCACCGATCGTTCCATGCAACCAACCGATCATGCTGTGCCTAGAAGTGCTGCCATGTTGCCGTTGATCGCCGTGCTGCGCCGCCTTGTGGTGGGAATGGCTCTGTTGCTGATGCTGGTGCTGTTGCCCGCTTGCAGCGCCTCAGGGCAACCCCCACGGCAGATCTTGATGCAGGCCTTGGCGATGCAAGTGCAGTTCACCCAAGAGGACCTGGCTGCTGCACTACAACTGCCGGCCCTCAGCGGCGAGCCCAGTTTGCGCCGCATTCGGCTTGAGCAGCAGGGACATGAAGCGGTGGAAGGTCAACAAGCCCTGCACTTGCAGGGACGCTTTGATTGGAGCTTGCCCGACGATCCGATTCGGGTGGATAGCCCCTTTGATTTGCTGTTGCTGCCTGGATCCAAAGGCCAGAGCTGGCGTTTGCTGCGACCCCCGGCCGAGGAGGGTGTTGGCTGGCGCAGTTATCCACTCACCCGCCAGGGCCTCGTTGTTGACGCTGCTGACGCCTCTGGCTAGTTCGTGAATAGAACTCTCTGGACAGATGAAATTCCCGCTGCTGGTGGCTCTGCTGGCCGTAGCCCTGCCGCTGCCGCTTCAGGCCGAGCAGCCCAACAGCAACGCAGCGGTGGATTTGAAGCAATCGCGCCCATGCGCTTGGAGTGATGGCACCTCCGGCCGCTGGGTGGAGGCTGGTCGCTGCCGCATCGAGGGCTGGCAAGGAGCCGGCGAATTGCTGTTGACCGTGCAGTGGCCCTCGGGGCAGCGCAGCGTGATTGAAACCATCCCCGGTGGCGGCAAAGCTCAAGTCAATAGGCGGCCTGCATCGTTCCAGGCCTCCGCTGATGGCACCTGGATCTTTCGCCTCAGCCGCGGGGGAGCCATGCGTTTTTCTGCCAGCTGAACAGTGGCATTGGCCGATTTGTCTTAGAGAATGAGGCCCCTTCGGTGCGTCCGTGAGCGTTCCTCGGCTTCATCCCCGCACGATTGAGGCTGTCAAAGAACGGGCCGACATCGTTGATGTGGTCGGTGAGCACGTGATGCTCAAAAAGAAGGGCCGCGAATTTGTCGGCCTGTGCCCCTTTCACGACGACAAATCGCCGTCGATGACGGTGTCACCGGCCAAGCAGTTTTATTACTGCTTCTCCTGTGGGGCTGGCGGCAACAGCCTCAAGTTCCTCATGGAGCTGAAGCGCCAAAGCTTCAGCGATGTGGTGATGGAGCTGGCCAGGCGCTACTCCTTGCCGGTTGAAACGCTGGATGCCAACCAGCAAGAGCGCCTGCGGCAGCAGCTCTCTCGCCGTGATCAGCTGCACCGCGTGCTGTCACTAGCTAGCGGCTGGTTTCGTTCACGCTTGCAGGCCCCAGAGGGTGCCGCAGCGCTCGAGTATTTGCGCAAGCAGCGGGGGCTGAGCGCCGGCACGATCGAATCCTTTGAACTGGGCTATGCCCCCGAGGCTTGGGATGGGCTGTTGCGCCATCTCCAACAGGTGGAGGGCATTGATCCCAGCTTGATGGAAGCCGCCGGCTTGGTGGTGCCGCGCAAAGGCGGCAATGGTTTCTACGACCGTTTCCGCCATCGCTTGATGGTCCCCATCCACGATCGTCAGGGCCGAATCATTGGCTTTGGCGGCCGCAGCCTCGATGGCAGCGAACCGAAATACCTCAACTCCCCTGAAACGGAGGTGTTTGACAAGGGCAAACACCTCTACGGCTTCGATAAAGCTGCCGATCCCATCCGCCGGGCGGACTGTGCCCTGGTGGTGGAGGGCTATTTCGATGTGATTGCCCTGCATGCCGCCGGTGTGCGCCATGCGGTGGCGGCCTTGGGTACCGCCATGAGTGCTCAGCAGATCACCCAGCTCTGCCGCTGCAGTGAAAGCCGCCGGATCATCCTCAATTTCGATGCCGATGGCGCTGGGGTGCGCGCCGCCCAGCGCACCATTGGCGAGGTGGAGCAGCAGGCGTTGCAGGGCCAGCTGGAGTTGCGGGTGTTGCACCTGCCAGCGGGCAAGGACCCCGACGAGTTCCTCAAGGAACACAGTCAGGCCGATTACCTCGCCTTGCAGGACAACGCCCCGCTGTGGCTGGACTGGCAGATCGAGCAGGTGCTGAGCGGCAAAGATCTCGGCCGGGCCGATCAATTTCAGCTCGCGGTTCAAGGCCTGGTGGAACTGCTGGGGAAGTTGCCCCAGTCAGCCCTGCGCAGTCACTACCTGCAGCGGGTTGCGGAGCGGCTCTCTGGTGGTCAAGCCCGCATGGCGCTGCAGCTGGAGGAAGACCTGCGTCAGCAGGTCAAAGGTCAGCGCTGGCATGGCCGCTCCAGTCGCCATGAGCAGCCAGGCGATGCCTCCTTGCGGGAACGGGCGGAAGCCCAACTGCTGCGGCTGTATCTGCACGTGCCCAGCTTGCGGGCCACGATTCGCCAGGAGCTGCGGCAACGGGAGCTCGAGGACTTTGGCCTGCCCCATCACCGCAAGCTTTGGGCCCACCTTTCGGCCCTTGAAGAAGACAACCTCGGCGTGGGATTACTCGAGAACATCAGCCGCGGCAGCGAGCCGGGTGATCAGTTGGCTGATTTGGAGTTGCCCCGCCTGTTGTCAGACCTGCTCTTAATCGAAGATTCCCCGTTGCTGCAACGGCTCACGGCGCTGCTGGAACCTGGCGAGCTGCAGCAGCTTGGCTTGGTCAACCCCAGCGACCAGCTGCGCGGCACGACCGCGAGCTTGGAGCGTCATCGCGTGCTGCGCCGTTGCCGCCACCTGCTCGAGGCCTGGGGATCGCAGCGACTGCAAAGCCTGGAGCAGTGCATTGCGATGTTGCTGGAGAGCAAAGAGGACGAGGGGGATGCCGAAACCCGCATCGAAGCGCTGTTTCAACGGCTCAACGCCGATGCCTTGCGTTTCCAAGAGCTCTATTACACCGAGCGCCAATACCTCCAACAGCTCGATCAGCAGCGATGTCGGCAAAGCGCCTAACCATTGCTTAAAATCTCGTTACATGAAATTCACAGTGGATGGTTTCGGCGGTCGCCATTGACCTGGTCTCGACCCTGTTTGGGGTCCCACTCAGGCAGATCGGCTTGGCGCTGAGCTTCGCTCCGGTGCTGTTGCCCCTGAGCTAAGCGTCGTCCTCTTCCAGCAGCATCTGTTCAAACTCGCTGTAGAGCGAATCGTCTTGGTTGGGATCGCTGCTCGTGCCCTTGTTGGCTGATGTTCGTTTGGCGTTCGCTCCCTGGGGTGCTCGTTTCCGCTGAGCTTCGAGCTGCCGCAGCCTGGCCATCAGGTGCTCAGGCACCGTGCCGTCGGGGCTCACCTGCATCAATTGGCGAAAGAGTTCTTCCGGGTCCTCTTCGATCTCAACCCGGTGTTGCCGCTGAGGCTTCGTCTGGGCTTGGGGCGTTGGTGCCTCCAGGGGCTTGGGGAGTTGGCGACCCAGTTCCTGGAGACGCTCCAAGCTGCGGGGATCAAAGCTCATGGCAGCTCAAGGGCAGCCCAGGGTGTCCCGGGTGTCGCGACCTGTCACCGAGTTGGTGCCTTCGGCCACGGCACACAGGGTGCTGAGGGCATCACCTCGCAGGGGCACATCGCTGAAATCAGCACCGGTGATCGTGACACCACTGAAGCGGGTGTTGAAAGCAAAGGCGCCTTCAAGGCGGGCATCACTGAGATCGGTGCCGTTGAAGACTGCTGAATCCAGCGTGGCTTCGCGCAGATCGCTGCCAGAGAGATTGGCGTCTTGAAGCTTGGCGCCGAACAAGCTGGCGGCGCGGAGATCAGAGCCCGATAGATCGGCTTCGCGCAGGTTGGTGAGGTTGAAGGTGACGCCCCTGAGATCCCGACTGGAAAAATCAGCGCCAATGAGCACTTGCTTGGCGTAGTCCATGGCCGCATCGGCCGGGAGAACAGGCAGGAGCAGGAGCCAAAGCAGGGCTAGCAGCCGTCGCAGCATCACGTTGAACCGGTCGGCCGAAAGCCTAGGGCCGCTGTCGGGGAATCCTGAGTGCTCCTGCTGGCGGTCGTCATGGCATGGGGCGCCGAGGCGGAGGCCCAGGTGGCTGTGTTGCTCTGCCGCCGCCAGTGGCGTCTGCTGGATTGCAACTGGTGCTGCCGTTGGGGTGAGTTGGATCTGGTGCTGGCCAAACCCCAGCGGCTGCTGCTGGTGGAAGTGAAGGCCAGGCGGCGCTGGGGCCTTGATCACGGCGGGCTACTGGCCTGCGGACCCCGCAAGCGCTGCCGGCTGGCCAGGGCGCTGCGCTGTTGGCTTGCGGCCCATCCGAGCTACGCCTTCCACAGCATTGAGGCCCACTTAGCGCTGGTGGATGGGGAGGGCCAGGTGCGCTGGTTTCCTTTGGAGCATCTGGGCTGATGCACAGTTGGAGTCATGGCCTTTTCTGGACATCACGCGCGCAAACGCTTTGGCCAGCACTGGCTCAAGGATGAGAGCGTGCTGCAGCGGATCGTCGCGGCTGCAGCGCTGCAGCCCGATGACCATGTGCTGGAGGTGGGGCCTGGGCGCGGAGCCCTCACGGCGCAACTGCTCGCCAGCCCAGCTGCCTCGGTGCAAGCGGTGGAGTTGGATCGGGATCTGGTGGCGGGTTTGCAGCAACGCTTTGCTGCTGAGCCCCGGTTTCAACTGCAAAGTGGCGATGTGTTGGCTTTGCCCCAGTTAGGTGATGGGGAGCGCCGTCCCACCAAGGTGGTGGCCAATATTCCCTACAACATCACTGGTCCACTGTTGGAGCGTTTGGTGGGTCGCTTGGACCGTCCGGTTGAGCCCCCGTATCAACGGCTGGTGCTGCTGGTTCAGCAGGAGGTGGCCCGGCGCATCAGTGCCAGAGCGGGACAGAGCAGCTTCAGTGCCCTGAGCGTGCGCATGCAGCTGTTGGCCCACTGCCGCTCGGTGTGCCCTGTTCCGCCCCGCTGCTTTCAGCCGCCGCCCAAGGTGCAGTCCGAGGTGATCAGCCTCGATCCACTGCCTGCCGATCAGCGTCCGCCCCAGGCGGTCGCCAAGCAGGTTGAACATCTGCTGCGCCTGGCCTTTTCAGCGCGCCGAAAGATGGTGCGTAACACCTTGGCCAGCGCTGCTCCAGCCGTTGGCTTAGAAGCGTGGCTGGCTGATGCCGGCCTCACGCCTCAGCAGCGCCCGCAGGAAATTGCAGCGCAGCAGTGGGTAGCGTTGGCCGCTGCTCTGCAACCGGCTCTGTGAGTTCGCTGTCCCTGCGTGCCCCGGCGAAGATCAACCTTCACCTGGAGGTGCTTGGTCTCAGGGACGACGGGTTTCATGAGCTGGCCATGGTCATGCAGACCCTGGATTTGGCTGATGAATTGGCGGTGGATTCGGCCCCTGCCGGGGAGTTGAGCTTGTCTTGCAGCGATCCCCAATTGCCCGTCGATGGCAGCAATTTGATCGTCAAGGCCGCCGAGGCGCTACGCCGCCATTGCGGCAGGCCAGAGCTCTCAGCGCAGTTGTCGTTAACCAAACGCATTCCCATCGGTGCTGGCTTGGCCGGTGGATCCAGTGATGGAGCAACGGCGTTGTTGCTGCTCAACCGCTATTGGGATCTGCAGCTCAGCGCTGCAGAGCTGCACAACTTGGCGGCACAACTTGGCTCTGACGTGGCGTTTTGCCTGCAGGGAGGCACGCAACTCTGCTTTGGCCGTGGTGAGCGGCTTGAAGCGATTGCTGTGGCTGCCAAGCCGGCTGTGCTGCTGATTAAAAATCCAAACGTCAGTGTCAGCACGCCTTGGGCCTACGGCCTCTGCAAAGAGCGCCTGGGCTCGGGCTACCTCAGCTCGGAAGCTGACTTTGAGCGCCAGCGTCAGGCCCTGCGCCAATCGCCGCTGCTGGCGTGGCTCAAAGCTGAGCAGCAGCAGTTACCGCCGTTGCGCAATGACCTGCAGCAGGTGGTGGCACCTGAGAACGCCAGTGTGCAAAAGGGCTTGGCTTTGCTTGCCTCAGCGGGCGATCCCCTGCAAGTGGCGATGAGCGGATCGGGCCCGAGCCTGTTTGCGCTCTACCGCGATCAGCCGGCCGCCGCCGCAGCCCAGAGCGCCCTGGCACCGGCTTTGGCGGAGAATGGCTTTGAGCACTGGATCTGCCAGTTCACAGCGGAGCGTCATGGCTGAAACCACTAGCAAAGGGCCCTTGAGTTATCTCAGCGGCAGCCTCACCAGTGGGTTGTTCTGCGCCATCTCCGTGTGGATCACCCTGAGGTTGATCAACTACTACAGCCTGCATCCACCTCAGTACAGCCAGCAATTCGCCCAGTCGATCGCCACGGCCTTGAAAACACTCATCATCGGCAGTGGTTGTGTGGCGGTGTTCAGCTTTGGCTTGATTGCGGCAGGTTTGCTGTTGCTGTTTTTCCAGGCTGTCTTCCAGAACGAGACCAAACCAGCTGCCTAGCCTGGGTTAGCTGAATCCTTGCCATGACTCCCCACGATTTGGGGTTGCTGGCCTTGCTGCTCTCCCCGGGCCTGCTGCTCTCGGTGCTGCTGTTGGCCACCTTTGCGGCCGGGGGCTAGGGCTCTTTTCCCCGCCTGGCGCTGATAAGTTGGCCGCTTGCCGGCTTTGCTCGGTACGCCGCCTGCGCCTGACCCTGTGGCTGAAACCCTCCTGTTCAACGCCTTGCGTGAAGCCATCGATGAAGAGATGGCCCGCGATGCCCATGTTTGTGTGATGGGGGAGGACGTCGGCCATTACGGCGGTTCCTACAAGGTCACCAAGGATCTCTACGAGAAATACGGCGAGCTGCGCGTGCTCGATACCCCGATTGCGGAAAACAGCTTCACAGGCATGGCGGTTGGTGCTGCCATGACCGGTTTGCGCCCGATCGTGGAAGGCATGAACATGGGCTTTCTGCTGCTGGCCTTCAACCAGATCTCCAACAACATGGGGATGCTGCGCTACACCAGCGGCGGCAATTTCACGATCCCAACGGTCGTGCGTGGACCCGGTGGTGTGGGCCGTCAGCTGGGTGCCGAGCACAGCCAGCGCCTCGAGGCCTATTTCCACGCGGTGCCGGGTATCAAGATCGTGGCTTGCAGCACCCCCACCAATGCCAAGGGGTTGATGAAGGCCGCGATTCGCGACAACAACCCAGTGCTCTTTTTTGAGCACGTGCTGCTCTACAACCTCAGCGAAGAGCTCCCGGAAGGGGAGTACACCTTCGCGCTCGATAAAGCTGAGATGGTGCGGGAGGGCAAGGACGTCACCCTGCTCACCTACTCGCGCATGCGCCACCACTGCCAAGCGGCCGTAAAGCAACTGGTGGAGCAGGGCTATGACCCTGAACTGATCGATTTGATCAGTCTCAAGCCCTTCGACATGGAGGCCATTAAGCGCTCCATTGCCAAGACCCACCGGGTGGTGATCGTTGAGGAATGCATGAAGACCGGTGGTATCGGCGCCGAGCTCATCGCTCTGATCACAGAGCAATGCTTCGATGAACTCGATGCCCCCCCGATCCGGCTATCCAGCCAAGACATCCCAACGCCTTACAACGGCAAGTTGGAAAACCTGACGATCATCCAGCCCCATCAGATCGTCGAGACCGTTCAGCAATTGGTGCAGCGATGACCCGGCCCCAAGGTTGGCTGGCGCTGATCCTGGCGCTGGCCATTGGCAGTCTTTTGGTGCTGCGCTCCTTACCGCTATCCCTCGGACTGGATTTGCGGGGCGGCAGCCAACTCACCTTGCTGGTCAAACCAGCCGGTGACATCACCAAGATTGAGTCCAAACAGCTTGACGCGGTTAAGGAAGTTCTTGAACGCCGCGTCAATGGCCTGGGTGTTTCGGAAGCCAGCGTCACCACTTCCGGCAGCGACCGGATCGTTGTGCAGCTGCCTGGGGTCCAAGATCCACGCCGCGCTGCTGAGGTGCTTGGCACCACGGCCCGCCTTGAATTTCGCGCGCAAAAGCCCGAGACCCAGCAAGAGCTCACCAACCTCACGCGCTTGAAGCGATTAATCGTGGCGCGCCAAGAGCAAATCGCTGGCCGCACGCAAACCAGCGATGGTGAGCAAGCTCCCGATGTCAGCGGTCCTCTCACCGACCTGCTGAAGCAACAGGGCATTGAGGCTCCAGCCAATGCCAGCGAAGAAGAGCAGCTCGAAGCGCTGTTAATCGAAACCGAACGGCGCATCACGCCATTGTTTGGTGAGCCTGAGCTCACCGGATCAGACCTGGTGGATGCTGGCCGTCAGCAACAACAGGGCAGCCAGAGCTGGGAGGTGACGCTGCGCTTTAGCCAGGCTGGTGGCGAGAAATTTGCTGACCTCACCAAGAGCATTGCCGGCACCAACCGCCTGCTGGGAATCATGTTGGATGGCCGCTCCATCAGTGAAGCCAGCGTTGGCCCGCAGTTCGCCACAGCTGGCATCACCGGCGGTGCCGCCACCATCACCGGTCGCTTTTCCGCCGATGAAGCGCGTGATCTAGAGGTTCAACTGCGTGGCGGTGCCTTGCCGCTCCCGGTTGAAATCATCGAAAACCGCTCGGTTGGTCCCACGCTCGGAGCCCAGAACATCCGCAACAGCCTGATTGCCGCCGGCTCGGGTACGGCGCTGGTGGGTGTCTTCATGGTGATCATCTACCGCCTTCCAGGAGCGGTGGCCCTGTTGGCCCTGTTGCTGTATTCGCTGTTCAACCTGGCGCTCTACGCCCTGATTCCCGTGACACTCACCCTGCCTGGGATCGCTGGTTTCATCCTCTCGGTGGGTATGGCTGTGGATGCCAACATCCTGATTTTTGAGCGCAGCAAAGAGGAGCTACGCGATGGCAACACCCTGTTCCGCTCGGTGGATACAGGCTTCTCTAGGGCGTTTTCCTCGATCTTTGATGGTCACCTCACCACCTTGATCAGCTGTGCTGCTCTGGGTTGGTTGGGTAGCGGCTTGGTGCGGGGCTTTGCGGTGACCCTGGCCATCGGCGTGCTGCTCAGCCTGTTCACCGCTTTGACCTGCACTCGCACCTTGATGCGTCTGGCCCTGAGTTACCCCGCCCTGCGTAAACCCTCCCTCTTCCTCGCCGCGTCTTCCCAGCCATGACTTCCTCCAGCGGCGCCATCCTGCGTGAACCCAGGTTGCGCATCAATCGCCATCGCCGGCTTTGCCTCAGCATCACCGCGGTTTTGGTGGGGCTCAGTGTTCTCGGTTTGGTGCTCTCATGGCTGTCTCCGATCAAGGCTCCTCTGAAGCCAGGCCTTGATTTCACCGGTGGAACCTCCATCCAGGTGGAGCGCAATTGCGGTGATCGCTGCGCTGAACTCACTGTCAAGCAAGTGCAAGACGCCTTGCCCGCTGCAGCGGTGGTGCAGCTTCTTGATGATGGCCAGGCCGTCAGCGTGCGCAGCTCAGCGCTGAGCCCTGCAGACAGTGGCGCCTTTGTTGACGCGCTTGAGCAGGTGGCGGGTCCGCTGATCGCCACCGACACCCAGATCAACACCATCGGACCTGTGTTGGGCAAACAGCTGCTCACCAGCAGCGTGTTGGCCTTGACCGTCAGCTTTGCGGCAGTGGCGCTTTACATCTCAGCTCGCTATGCCCGCCTCTATGCCGCCTTGGCCCTGTTGGCGTTAGCCCATGACGTGCTGATCACCAGTGGCTTGTTTGCTTGGCTGGGTTTGTTTGCTGGCGTGGAGGTCAACAGCCTCTTTGCCGTGGCGTTGCTCACCTTGGCCGGCTATTCCGTCAACGACACCGTGGTGGTGTTTGACCGTATTCGGGAGCAGCAACGGCTCTTGCCTGATTTGAGTGTGGAAGACCAGGTGGATCGCGCCGTTGATGGCACCTTGACCCGATCGATCTACACCTCGCTCAGCACGGAGATCCCCATCTTGGCGTTGATCCTGTTTGGCGGCGCCAGCCTGCAGTGGTTTGCCGTTGCACTGTTTGTTGGCATTGCTGTGGGTGCATGGTCGAGTGTGGCGGTGGTGCCGCCGCTGTTGCCCTTGATGGGCGGCCGTTTGCCGCAACGGGCAGCAAGCTCAGGCGTGGTTGCATGAGAATTCCCGCTGCGGTGTTCTGGGTGGTGTTGGTGCTCGCCCTGTTGGAACTTCGCAGCGAGGTCAAGTTGTTGGCGCAGCACTTCACCTGGACGGGCCTGTTGTACGCCGTTATTCACCACAAGCTCGCCTGTCTGATTGTGGTGCTCAGCCCCTGGTGGTTGCTGAGCTCAACCCGCCATTCCGGTAGCCGATTCCCATGATTGGCGCCTGGTTCGCCTCGGCGGTGATGGTGCTGGCTGATCCGGCCCCGCCGCCCCCTTTGCCGTCCACAACCGCTTTGTTTGAGGAGCTGAAGCAGAGCCCTGAGGGTTCTGCCCAGTTGGCGATTCACCACCGCTTGCTGGGCCACTATTGGCGTGATGTGGCCAGTGATGGCGATCAGGCTTTGCCGGAGGTGGAGCTGCTCGCGCCTGGTGCGCGTTTCTCGGCTTGCGGTAAGGCACCAGCCAGCAATGCCTACTGCCCTGAATCAGCTCAGATCGGAATTGATGCCCGCGGCCTGCTGTCCCGCTTGCGGCTGCAATCCTCACCAAGCACTGAGCTCACGGCGCTCACCGTGCTCGCCCATGAATGGGGCCATCACGTCAACCAAGCGATCGATCAAGGCCCCTTCAAGGGCCGGGAAGAGGATGCCGCTGACTGGCGCGCAGGCCGATATCTCGGCTGGTTGATGGCCAATCAGGCGTTGAGCGTTGAGCAGTTCACCGAAGCCGCCAACATCTTGTTTCGCATTGGCGACTATCACCAGCTCTCGCCACATGGCTACCCCTTAACGCGCTACCGGGCCTTCACCGATGGGGTGAATGGTGAAATCACTCCTGGCACGCAATTCGACAGCTGGATGATGGACACGCCGGAGACGTTCTCTGAAGTTGTCGACTTCAACCCGCAGGAACCCTGGGTTGATGCGGTGATCAAGGTTTATCGCTTTGAGGTGGAGCGCGGCGGTCAGATTGCTGGCAACTTATTTAGCGCCGCTTTGGGCGTGTTGAACTGCGGATTCGGCGGCTCTTCAAGAGCATGCGCCGGGGCTCTGACACGCCAAGGTCAAGCCAAGCCCGATGGTTGGTTTCGGCTGCGCAAGCTGCAGCTCAATTGCTACAACGGCGTCTTCGACATCCTTGGCGACGGCATCAAGAGGCAGCGGATTTCAGCGGATCGAAAAGGACAAGCTCAGCGGATTGCCCAACGCCTCTGTTCAGCTGCCCAGTAGTTGCTGCTGATCGGCATCAATGATCTCCTGCCGGCGGCGGCAGATGGGTTCGACAATCCCCTTGATGGTGCGTGGATTGCGCACGGTCCCCACCGTGTATTGCTCGGATCCTTTGATCAGCCACAGCGGTTGTTCAAAGCTGATCTGGCGGCGACTGAGCTCGTCTTCTACCCCCAGCATGCGAATCGCTTGGCTGTTGTTGTCGAGATCGATGATCAGCGGTGAACCCTGCGGTAGGGCGATCAGGGTGAACAGCGGCCGCCGCGTTTCCTCTTCGGTGTCGCATGTGATCCCCACTTCAGCGAGGGTGTATTCGACGGCATAGCCCTTGAGATCGGGCGGGCGATCAGTGCGATCACTGAGGTCACCCCAGCCAGCGGTGAGTTCAAAGACTGAGCCACCGGTGCTGGTGGGGAGCAATGAACTGGGAACAATGCAGCTGGAGCGTTTGAGCTTCATCAATTCATCACCGCGCCGCTTGATCTCCAGACCATCGGCGTATTGCTCGGTGAGGCCATTGATTTGGCAGTTGGGCTGCTCAAACGAGAGCCGTGGTGCCCAATAGCGCCAGTTTTCATAGAGCTGGCGATTCTTACCGGTGGTGGCCAGTGCTGCGCGCAGCTGGGCCTGCGTCTCAGCTGGCTCCTTCTCCTTTTGCCATGGCGGATTGCCCCAGCTGCAGCCTGCCAAACCAGCGGCTAATGCCAAGGCGGCCCATCGGCTGCTGCGCACGGTTCATCCACAAGTTCTGCCCAGCCTGCCAGAAGTTTTGCTTGGCTTTCGCAGATGATGGACGCTGCAGAGCGAGCAGCTGGGCGGGCGCTAATGCCGATGTACCTGGGAGTGGTGTTGATCGGCTTGAGCATTGGTACAGCTTTGGCGATCGCTGCTGTGGTCGGATTTGAGCGCTGGAAACGCCGCAACGACTAATCAGCCGTTGCTGCTCTTCAGGGTCCAGCGGTCCATGATCTCTTTGACAAAGACCTCCTGCAGGAGCACTTGCAGCACCACCACCAAAGGCAGGGCCAGCAGCACACCGGGCAGACCGAGTAAGGCGCCCAGGCTCAGCTGCGCCATCAAGGCCACTGTGGGCAGCAGGTTGACCGTGCGCGAGAGCAACAGGGGCGTTAGCAAAAACGCCTCACCGTTTTGAAGGATCAAGCGCAGCACGATCACCTTCAAGCTCAGCTCCGGTGACACCACCAACGCCAGGGCGGTGGGCAGCAGCGTCGCCACCGTTGGGCCGATGGTGGGAACGAAGGTGAGGAGGCCGCAGACCAAACCACTCAGCAGGGCCAAAGGCACCTGCAACCAGGCCAGTCCAGCCCAGGTGAGCAGAAACACGCTGATGGCGGAAATGGTCATGCCGGCCAGCCAGCCACCGAGGGCATCACGGCATTGCTGCAGCAACCGGCGGCCTTGCGGGCGATAAAAGCGTGGTGTGGCAGCGATCAGCAGATTGATGTGGTGTTGCGGATCGAGGCACAGCAGCAACGCCAACAGCGCCATCAGCAACACCTGAATTGAGCTGTTGGCGGCTCCGCCAGCCAGGCCCAGCAATTGACTGCCCAACGGTTGCAGGGCTGAGAGACCACCAGAGGATTCGAGGCTGCTGCCGAGGGGGCCCACGCCGCGGATCTCAGAGAGAAAAGCACCCACCCGCTGCAATAGCTGCGGCAGTAACTCATTGAGGGTGGCGACCTGCTGCACCAATTCCGGCAACAACAAAAACCCCAATTCCCAGCCCAGCAGGACCAGCAAGCCAACCACCACCACCAGGGCCTGCGGACGATGCAGGGGAGTGCGCCGCATCAAGACCTGCACCGGTACATCGAGGGCCACGGCGAGCACCACAGCGCCAAAGAGCACCAAGAGGACCCAGCGCAGCTCCCACGCCAAGAGCCCAAGCACCACCAGGGCCAAGGTGCCGAGAATCGCTGGCCAGCTGACCAGGTTGCGGCCTTCCATCAGCAGAACCTCCCCGGGCGCTTCCAGGTGTCGAGCACATCGCGAACGACGAGCTCACGCACCACCACCTGCAGGCAGACCGCTAAGGGGAGCGCCAACAGGAGTCCCTTAAAACCAAAGATCACCGTGAAGATCCCCTGTGCAGCCAGGGTCAACCCCGGGAGCAACTTGACCTGGTGATGCATCACCGACGGCGTGATGACATAGCTCTCGAAGTTTTGGATCACCACATAGAGCGCCAAGACCGCCAGCGACATCCAGGGGGTGTCCAGCAGAGCCACGGCCATGGGGAACACCACACTCAAGGTGGGGCCAACGTTGGGGATCACATTGAGCATTCCCGCCAATAGGGCATTGGCGGTGGTCAGCTTGACCCCCAACAGGCTGAGGCCAACAAAGGCCATGAAGCCAACAGCAACCGAGCTGATCAGCACACCCACCATCCAACTGCTGAGTGCTTGCCCGCAGCTATCGAGCACGCCAGCAATCCGCCGGCGCAAGTAGGAAGGCGCCATCAACACGGCGACTTGGCGGTAATCCTCTGGCTGAACACTGAGCATCAGAGCGACTGCCACCACAAACACCAGCTGCACCAGGCCAATGCCGAAGTTTCCGGCCAGCTCCACCACACGGCTGAAGCTGTTGGCGAGATTCCACTTCTCTGGATTGGAGATATTGCTCTGGATTGCTGAGCTCAGATCACCACCAATGAGTTGTTGCAGTGCCTGAGCAGCCTGCGGCAATTGCTCGATCAGCTCTCGAAATTGCGCACTGAAGGGGGGGACCAGGGCGACCACCACAACGATCACCAGCACCACAACCAGAAGCAGCGAGAGCGCTAGCGATGGCCAGCGCCGCCAACCCAGGCGGCTCTGAACAGCGCGCACCAAGGTGCAGAAGGCCACAGCCAGAACAACCGAGCCAAACAGGTCTATTAGGACAAATCTCAGATCCCAGAGCAGAACCACCGCAGCGATCAGCGCTGCGAATCCAACCCAGCGACCAAAGGCTATTTGGCCGTCAGCTTTGGCTGAATCCAAGGTCGTGGCTGGCTGCGTAGCGCTCAGCAAAGCGCATGAAACGCTGGAAGTCAGCCTCGCTCTTCCAGGTGTAAGTGGCCTCCAATGCAAAGGCGACGCCGTTGACAAAGCGCGCGTTGACATCGCGGCTGGTCAGTTCGCCTTCCTCATCGACCATGAACATGCCGGTGATGTCGCCCATGGTTTCCGGGGCCAAGGCTTGAGGCTCCTCAAACACAAACTTGGCCTGGCCGGTCATCCCATCGCGCGAGCGGGTCAGCTTGATGTCGGGAATAACGGGCTCGTCAACGCCACGGAAAAACTGAATGGCTGCGCCCATCGCTGACTGCCCCGAAAGAGGGAGAGCTTACGCAGATTTCAGCTGCAATAGCTGGTGTGCCACGGCAGACGCACTTAAGCCCTCCACCGCCAACCTGGTGATGGGAGTTGAGCGCCGATTCAGCTCATAGCTGTAGCAGCGGTCGTAGTAATCAAGAATCACCGCGCAAGCGCTGCTGAGATCTCCAGATCGGATGCTGTCGGTGGCGTCTTTCGTTCGTTGCGGTCCAAGTCGCCGTTGTAATCGCTGGGTGGCTTCCAGCAATCCTCCATGGGCTTCGGCGCCGTAGAGGGCCACCAGCGCATCAATCCGTTCCTTCTGCGGCCGCTCCAACACCACCACAGGTGCCTGCTGCATTTGCTGCCAGAGCCCGTTGGGTAGGCGGCAACGGCCGATTTGAACGCTTTCGGCCTCAAGCCACAGAGGCGCCTGGCCTTCTAGAGCCACCAGCGCCAGAGCGAGCTCGTTTTCAAACATCTCCGTGCTGGGTTGTTCGGGCTGCCCCAGCCCGCCAAAGCTGCTGCCGCGGTGATGCGCCAGCCCCTCGAGATCCACCATGGCCCCGCCCTGCTGGGCTAGGGCCAACAAAACGTCGGTTTTTCCGCTGCCGGTGCCGCCTCCGAGCAGTTGAACCGGCCAAGGCCTCTCGAATTGGTCGAGTACCCAGCGGCGAAAGCTCTTGTAGCCGCCCTCGAGCACCACGACATCGATATCCAGGGTGGAGGCCAGCCAGGCAACGCTGCCGCTGCGCATGCCGCCGCGCCAGCAGTAGATGCGCAAGGAACCGGGACCTTGCTGGGCGATCTGCTGCAGCTTGTGGCCCATGGCAGCGAGCTGGGGACCCACCAGTTCCAATCCCCGTTGGATGGCCTGCTGACGACCTTTTTGCTTGTACAGGGTGCCCACCTCAGCGCGCCCCTCGTCATCAAAGAGGGGCAGATTCACAGCGCCAGGCCAGTGCGCTTTGGCGAATTCACTGGGGCTGCGCACATCCACCAGAGCACCGGCTGAATGCATCAAGCTGTCGATGGCAAGCCGGTTGGTCATGGCTGCACTGCGATACTGGCGACTGGCCCCATCCGCCATGTTGTCTGGTTCACCCTCATCTGCTGCTTCCGGAGGTTCGGAGCAGGCCGTTGTTGAACCGGCCGCACTGTTGCAAGAGTTCCTCAAAGGCAATAGCCGCCAGCGACAGCGGCTCTGGAAGACATTGCCGGCCCAGGCGCCTGAACTGGTCGAGTCGATCTGGGATCTGCTGACCAACCAGAGCCGCCAGCCCGACGATTGGGCCATTGGCAGTTTGCTGCGCCTGCTGGCCGCTGATCCCGATCAGCTCGCCAAGCTGCAAACCACCTACCCCGTCGGTTGGCTTGTTGCCCCTGGGATTGGTGCTGAGCGCTGCGCAGAACTGCAGTGGTGCCTGATGTGCGGTGAGCTGGAAGAGGCCGACCGCCTCACCACAGCCCAGTTGCGCGCCTTGGCCGGGCCAGCGGCCGAAGAGCGCGGATACGTGTACTTCAGTGAAGTGCCTGGCATGCCCATTGCTGAGCTCGCCCACCTCGATTCCCTCTGGTGGTTCTACAGCGGTGGCCGCTATGGATTCCGCATTCAACGCCAGAAGATTGAACGCTTGCGTTGGCGCTGGGAGCAGCTCTGGCCCCAAATCGGCTGGAAGAACGAAGGATCCTGGACCCGTTATCCCGGTGCCTTCACCTGGAGCCATGACGCCCCGGAGGGGCATATGCCCCTGGTCAATCAATTGCGTGGGGTGCGCCTGATGGATGCCTATCTCCGCCATCCAGCTATCGACCAAGCCCTCGAGGCTCCATAAGATCAGAACTCGGGAACCAGGCGGCAGGAACGTGCTCTTGAACCTGACAAAGCGTTGTCGCTGGTTTGAGTTCATCACCCCATCCACCTTGGCTTTGCAGCCCTTGCTGGAGCTGCTGCTGCAGCCAGCGGCCAATGAGCATCGGGAATTGCTTCAGCTGGGCTTGCAGGAGGCGCTGGTCAACGCTGTGCGCCATGGCAACGGCAACGATCCAGCCAAGCTTGTGCGCATTCGCCGCATCCACAGTCCGCAGTGGTTGATTTGGCAAGTGCAAGATCAAGGCCCTGGGCTGCAGCCTGAGCAGCGTTTGGCCTTACTGCCGGATGAATTGGACGCCATCTCCGGTCGTGGGCTGTTTTTGATGCATCAATGCTTCGACGATGTGCGATGGAGTCCGCGCGGTAATCGCGTGCAACTGGCGAAGCGGCGTTAGGACGAGCGCCTGCCGTGATCTGGGCAGCCGGGGTCCCGTTGCTCCCGCTGGATCCAACGCTGCGCACTCTCCAGCAAGGCCACCACATCCCCATCCGCCTGGGCGCCATTGCGCAGCAGCAGCAATAGCGCTGCTGAGAGCTGCTCAGCAGCGCGCCGGTGACGGTCGCTTTTGAGGCGATGCCAATCCCGTTCCTTGATGGCGAGATGGCGTTGCAAGGTTTCGGCCAGCTGCACCTGGTCTTCGCTGAGCCCTTGCATGGAGAACTGGCAACAATGGGAATTGTCCTGCTTGGAAGCACGCCGTGCCCCGTCCGCTGCGCTGGATGCATCACCTCAGCCCAGTGCTGCAAATCAGTTTGGCCAAAGCGGAACGCCAACCATCGGTTGCCGGGCGCCGACAACAGCAACGCCAACGGCTTCTTTTAGAGCTGCTCAGCGCGGCTGAGCTTCCCCTCACCGGTGGGGATGGTCGCTTCTGGCGTGCTTTGCGCTGGGGAGGTGCTGGATTGCTACTGGGACAGGCCCTGCATCACTTCCTCCCGCGGTGAGATGGCGGGCTCCAGCTGCTGAGCGCTGCGGATCAAGTTGTCCTGCAGCGTCAGCTCTTCGCCGCGTTCAACATCAAGCACGGTGTTGAGCAGATGCATCGGGCCACGCTTCCAGGCATTGCGCAGCGACCGCCGCAGCCTGTCTTCTTCGAGCACCAAGCGATCGGCTGCTTCGGTGGGGGATTCGCCCTGGACAATCACAGCCCGCAGGCAAACCCCGAAGCCATAGGCCTCAATCGTCGGTTGTCCCCCTTGCAGAACGGTCTGGAAGGTCCAACCTTCGAGCCATCGCACCCGAAATGGGTTAGTCATCAACGGCCCCTGTTACAGCCCCATTGGAGCTAAGAATCGTTCAAGTTACAACTTTCTTCCACTTTATGTTGCGATCTGAATATCTACCGCATATAGGTTTATATCAACCAGATTTGCGAGCTGTCCAAACTCTCGTCATAAAATAAGATTTGGCTTCAATGACCTCAAAGCCACTGCGCTGCAGTCTTTCTGGAATGTTATCGGCAATGTAATCGCGGTAATAAGGCTCATGGAAAACGCGCCTGAAGTTCTCCATCACGGCGCCAAATGTAGGGCTGTCATCCAGCTGAATCGAATCCGCTAGCACCAGCACACCACCGGGCTCCAGCACGCGCCAAGCCTCATCCAGCACCTTTTGGCGGGCCTCACCAGGAAGCTCATGGAACAGGAACACACAGGTCGCCGCCTGCATCACCTCGTTGGCGAAGGGAAGCTCCTCACCATTGCCTTGGACCAGCTGCGGTAATTCACCAGGAATCTCTGACAGCCAACGGCTGGCTTGACGCAGGTAGGAGGAGGAGAGATCCAGGCCCACCAACTGCGCTTTCGGCAACGCTCCCCGCAACTGGCGCAAGGTGCGGCCGGTGCCGGTGGCAATGTCCAGCACGCGAATGGCATCGGCACGACGGCCACCCAGCTGATTGAGCAATGGGCGGATTAGGCGCCGCCGCATCGCATCAGCAGTGCCATTGAACAGAATTTCCACCTGCAGGTCATACAGCTCTGCTGAGCGATCACTCAGGTAGCCATCGGTTTGGTGGTGGAAGTTTTGGAGGTAATAGTCCGGATAATCCTTGGGGTTGATCTCCACCGGTAGATCGGTCACATCCCGCCGCGTGCGGCGCTGCCAGATGGAGGGCAGATCCAGCCAGACCAGGGGGTATCGAACAGCCCAATCGAGCCAGGGAGCGTCAAACAGCAACGAGGTGGGATAGAGGCCCTGCTGCGCTTCTTTCCAATCCAGCTCCAGCAGCTCGTTCATGCTGCTGCGCAGCTCCCCCAGCATTTCGGGGGGCACAGGCACTGTGCTGGCGCTGGCCTGGGGAGCGACCAGATCCATCAGGCGAGTGCTCACCTCTTTATGGGCCAAACCCAGCAGGCTTTTGCCCTGCTGCATGGTTTGGTACGCCAGCTTGGTGACGGGGTCGCTCATGGCCCTTTCTGGGGATCACCCATTTCAACCGATCCAGACTAAAAACGTGGCCTAGACACAAAAAAAGGGGGCCCTTCGGCCCCCTTGGGATGAAACGTCGCCAGTGATCAGGCGTCGTAGTACATGGTGAACTCGTGGGGATGCGGGCGCTGACGGAGTTGCTGGACTTCCTCGTACTTGAGATCAATCCAGTTCTCGATGAAGTCTTCAGTGAAGACGCCACCGGCCAGCAGGTAGTCCTTATCGGCATCGAGAGCCTGCAGGGCCCCATTGAGGGATGAGGGCACTGTGGAGATCTTGGCCAGTTGCTCAGCGGGCAGTTCGAACAGGTCGACGTCGGTGCCGTCACCGGGATCGATCTGATTCTTGATGCCGTCGAGGCCAGCCATGAGCATGGCGCTGAAGGCCAGATAAGGGTTGGCCAGGGCATCGCCGGAGCGGAACTCCAGGCGCTTGGCTTTCGGGCTGGGGCCGGTGAGTGGGATCCGCACAGCAGCGGAGCGGTTGCCCTGGGAATACACCAGGTTCACCGGGGCCTCAAAACCGGGCACCAGGCGCTTGTAGCTGTTGGTAGTGGGGTTGGTGAAGGCCAGGAAGCTGGGGGCGTGCTTGAGCAGGCCGCCGATGTACCAGCGGGCGGTTTGGGACAGGTTGGCGTAGGTGCCCTCACCGAAGAACAAGGGCTGGCCACCTTTCCACAGGCTCTGGTGCACGTGCATGCCGCTGCCGTTATCGGCAAAGACAGGCTTTGGCATGAACGTGGCGGTGCGGCCGTATTTACGGGCCACGTTGCGCACGACGTACTTGTAAATCATCACGTTGTCCGCCGCGCTGATCAGATCGGCGAACTTCATGCCCAGCTCGTGTTGGGCGGTGGCCACCTCGTGGTGGTGCTTCTCAATAGGGATTCCCAGGTTGGCCATGGTAAGCAGCATTTCGCTGCGCATGTCCTGCATGGTGTCGTTGGGGGCGACGGGGAAGTAGCCCTCTTTCAGCTGGATCTTGTAGGCCAGGTTGCCGCCTTCTTCTTGGCGAGCACTGTTCCAGGGAGCCTCAACTGAATCGCAGCTGTAGAAGCTGCTGCCGTTGCCGGAGTTGTAGCGGACGTCATCAAAGATGAAGAATTCCGGCTCGGGGCCAAAGAAGGCGGTGTCAGCCAGGCCGGTGCTTGCCAGGTGATTGATGGCCTTCTGGGCCAAGGCACGGGGGCAGCGCTCATAGGGCTGGCCGCTGCGGGGCTCCTGAATCGAGCAGATCAGGCTGAGGGTTTTTTCGCCATAGAACGGATCGACCCAGGCGGTGCTGGCATCGGGCACCATCGCCATGTCGGATTCGTTGATGGCCTTCCAGCCGCGGATGGAGGAGCCGTCAAAGGCCAGGCCTTCGGTGAAGGATTCCTCTTCAACGAGGTCCTTGTGCACAGTCAGGTGCTGCCACTTGCCATGGACGTCGGCAAATTTCAGATCAATGAGTTCGATTCCTTCGTCCTTGATCTGGCGAAGGATGTCCTGCGGTGTCTTGGCCATGGACGACGTAGTGGACGAAGAGCAGAAAGCTGAACGTACGGAGCACTTTGGACCCTCTGTGTATCAGCTGATACAAAAAAACGGACCTTCCGTTCAGGTGACGGTTTCTGTCAAATCGTGGGAATCCAATTGGGAACTGGCTTTGCGCTGGTTCAGAAGTGCTAGTTTCCGCCCACTACCCAGGGATGCATGCAGGACGCAGTCACCGGTCTGATCGGTCGCTACGACCAGCAGGGTCGCTATCTCGATCGCTTGGCGATTGAGCAGATCGATGCCTACTTCGCGGAGGCTGACCTTCGCTTGGCGGCTGTTGCGTTGATCAATCGCGAAGCGGCAGAGATTGTTCGCGAGGCCAGTCAGCGCCTCTGGCTTGCCGATCCGGAATTGTTGTTGCCCGGCGGCAATGCCTACACGACCCGCCGTTTGGCGGCCTGCTTGCGCGACCTCGACTATTTCCTTCGTTATGCCTCCTACGCCTTGGTGGCGGCTGATTGGAAAATGCTGGATGAGCGGGTCTTGAACGGACTCAACGACACCTATAAGAGTCTCGGTGTTCCGACAGGCCCCACGGCACGGGGCATCTTGCTGCTTTCTGAGGTGGTGCAAGAAATGCTCTCTGCTGAGGGCGTGCAGTCGGCCGACGTGGTTCGTGCTCCCTTTGAGCACATGGCCAGGGCCTTGGCGGAAACGAATATCAGCGGTCGCTGATTCCGATTCCACGAACTTCTAACCTCTGCACATCAAACCTTTTCTCGTCACGTGACTGTCTCGTCGCTTTCTTCCGCAGCACTGTCCGTGAACGAGGCTCATCGTCTGCGCCTGGATCCCATCGCAACGCCTGATCGGTTGCTGCTTGGTCCCGGTCCTTCCAATGCTGATCCGCGGGTTCTGCAAGCCATCGCGAGGCCTCCGCTCAGTCACCTTGATCCGCTCTATCTCGAGCTGATGAATGAGGTGCAGGAAATGCTGCGCTACGCCTGGCAAACCGATAACCGCTTCACCATTCCCGTGAGCGGAACCGGCAGTGCCGCCATGGAGGCCACCATCGCCAACACCGTGGAACCCGGCGAAACGGTGGTTGTCGGCGTGATCGGTTATTTCGGCAAGCGCCTGGTCGACATGTGCGGCCGCTACGGGGCCAAGGTCGTTGAGGTGTCGGCTCCTTGGGGTGAAGCCCTCAGCCTTGACACCCTCACCCAAGCGGTGGAGCAGCACAAGCCTGCTGTGCTGGCCTTGGTCCACGCTGAAACCTCCACCGGCGTTCAGCAGCCCCTCGATGGCATCGGTGATCTCTGCCGCGCCCATGATTGCCTCTTGCTGCTCGACACCGTCACCTCCTTAGGGGGTGTTCCGCTGAAGCTGGATGAGGCCAAGGTTGATCTGGCCTACAGCTGCAGCCAAAAGGGTCTGAGCTGTCCTCCAGGACTGGGTCCTTTCACCATGGGTCCTCGGGCGGAGGAAAAGCTGGATCGCCGCAGCGGCAAGGTGCCCAACTGGTACCTGGACATGTCAGGTCTGAAGTCCTATTGGGGCAGCCAGCGCACTTATCACCACACGGCGCCGGTGAATATGAACTACGGATTGCGCGAAGCGCTTCGGCTGCTGTGTGAGGAAGGTTTGGAGAATTCCTGGGCCCGCCACCGCCGCAACAGCGAGGAGCTGTGGGCTGGTTTGGAGCGCATGGGTCTTGAGCTGCACGTGCCCCTCTCCCACAGGCTTCCCACCCTCACCACTGTGAAGATCCCTGATGGTGTCGATGGCAAAGCCTTCGCGACCCATCTGCTGAACAAGCACGGTGTTGAGATCGGTAATGGCCTTGGTGATCTGGCTGGTCGCGTCTGGCGTGTTGGCCTGATGGGCACCAATTCCAAGCCTGAAAACGTTGAGCGCCTGCTCAACCTGTTGGATCTTGAGCTGCCAGCTTTCCGTCAGGGTTCCGCTGCTGCCTAAACCAGGCCTGTAGCTGCTCACGGCAGGCTTCGCCGCGCACACCGCCCATCACCTCCATGTGGTGATGGGCTGAAGCATCGGTGCTGAGATTCAGGCATCCGCCCAGAGCCCCGCGCTTGGGATCCGATGCGCCGAACACCACGCGGCCCATGCGCGCCTGGACCAAGGCGCCCGCACACATTGGGCACGGCTCAAGGGTGACCAGCAGGGTGTGCTGATTGAATCGCCAGTCACGGCGCAAGCTGCTGGCTTGGCGGAGGGCCACAAGCTCCGCATGCCCGAGGGGATCTTGTGCAGCTTCGCGTCGGTTGCTGCCCCAGCCAACTGCTCGACCGCGTGGATCGAGCACGACTGCCGCCACAGGCACTTCGCCCCGCTGCCCCGCCTTGGCGGCCAGCCGCAGCAGGCGATCCATCCACCACTGATAGAGGGTTTCCATCAGCAGTGAGAATGACCCATCAACGGACGCGCTGCTTGCAGGTCCTTTCCAGCCCATTTCCAGAGGGTCTCCCCCTGTTCCCTGGCCCTGGGGCGGTGGATCCCGAGCTGCAAGCGGTGTTGAAGCACAGCGTTGAGTTGCTTTGTCGTTGGTATGGGGACTCCCATCAGCATGGTCCTCGCCCCCATCTGAGTTTGGTGCCTGGGGCTGCACCGCTTGAGCAAGGGCGCTCTCCGGACGCCTTGCTCGACGATTTGCGCACGGTGATGGCGGGCGCCTTCCGGCCCAACCATCCCGGCGCCTTGGCCCACTTGGATCCGCCGCCGTTGGCGATCTCGGTGGTGGCTGATTTGGTGGCCTCAGGCCTCAACAACAATCTGCTCGCCGAAGAGCTCTCGCCTTCGCTCACCCGCTTGGAGCGGCAATTGTGCCGCTGGCTTGCTGATCGCATTGGGCTCGGCCCTGACGCCGGTGGTGTTCCTGCCAGTGGCGGCAGCCTCAGCAACCTGATGGCGCTGGTGTGTGCCCGCAAGCAAGCCGGCCTGCAGACCAGAACGGATGCGGTGGTGTTGGCCGGCTCTGCAGTCCATGTGTCGTTTCTCAAGGCCCTAACGGTGATGGGCTTGCCGCCTGAGGCCCTGCGCACGCTGCCGCTGGATCAAGCCGGGCGCCTTGGCCCTGACACGCTGCGGCAGGCTCTGCTGCTGGCCCAAAAGCAAGGGCGGCCTGTGCTGGCCGTGGTGGGTGTAGCTGGCACCACCATCCAAGGGGCCATCGATCCGCTTGCGGAGCTTGGCGCGCTCTGCCGTGAGTTCGGCGTGTGGTTTCACGTGGATGCGGCCATCGGCGGGGTTTGCGGCCTCAGTGATCAGCACCGCTGGCGGGTGGCTGGCTTGGAGCTAGCCGATTCGGTTTGCCTCAATCCCCAAAAGCTCCTGGGAATCAGCAAACCCTCCTCGGTGTTGTTGGTCCGCCGCAGCGAGAGTCTCGCCGACACCTTCTCCACAGCGCTGCCCTACATGGAGGAAACGGCGAGTCCCCAAGGTGGTGATTTGGGTTTGCAGGGCACTCGAGGCGCTGAGGTTTTAAAGCTCTGGCTGGGGTTGCAGCATCTCGGCCTGGAGGGCATTGATGCGGTGATTTCTGCTGCTCTTGAGCGCCGCCAGTGCCTGTTGCAGTTGCTGGAGCCACTGCCGCTCACGCTGCTCCCTGGCGATCTGCACCTGCTGAGCTTCCGCCATGCCTCGCTCGCTGGCGAGGCGGCCATGGGCTGGCGGGATCGCGTCCATCAGGCCCTGCTCGAACACAACCTCTGGCTGTCGAAACCAAACCTCAATGGCCAACCCTTGCTCAAGGCCGTGCTGGGCAATCCATTCACAGGTGAGCGCGAGTTGCAGCAGATTGCTGCGGTGCTCCAAGCCTCATGAGTGAGTCCTCTCCCCGTGGTCGCTGGGTCGCCATTGCGACCGGGGTTATTTCGGTGCTCTTGGCCTTGGCTTATTTGGCCCTGGTGATGGTTCTGGATCGTCAAGGTCCACTGCGTCCACCACCGCCTGAGGCCTTTGC
>CENU01021580.1_pt1 | contig 31039 bp, 37 predicted proteins | sample 361331 | NCBI WGS metagenome assembly CENU01 (sample SAMEA2619766, study PRJEB7988) | marine metagenome | isolation source: saline water (ENVO:00002010), including | reverse complement strand
CCTTTGCGGATGCATTCAGGTACTTCTTTGGCTTTACCGTAGCCAACGCCCACTTCCCCTTTCTGGTTACCAACGACAACCAGTGCCGCAAAGCTGAAACGACGGCCGCCCTTGACGACTTTGGCACAACGATTGATGTGCACCACTTTTTCAGTGAATTCAGGGGCTTCCTCAGAGGCAGGAGCGGGAGCAAAAGATCGATTATTACTATTCATGGAATCAAACTAGAATTGTAGACCACCCTCGCGGGCAGCTTCGGCAAAAGACTTAACACAACCGTGGTAGCGACGGCCGGAACGATCAAAAACAACGGATTCTATACCGGCAGCCTTGGCCTTCTCAGCGATTTGACGACCCAGTTCAGTCGCGCCTTCAATATTCGCCTTGGCCTCGGTCTCCTTGTTCGTCGAGGAAGCATATGCCAGAGTGTGTCCAGCGACATCGTCGATACATTGTGCGTAAATATGCTTATTGGAAAAGCGTACAGCCAAACGCGGGCGTTCTGCCGTGCCTTGGACCTTTTTACGAATGCGCCAGCGGCGCTTTTGTAGAAGGGATAATTTTTTTTGAAGTTTCATATGCTGGCGATTCGATGATTAAGCGGACTTCTTGCCTTCCTTACGGCGTACATATTGACCGACAATCTGGACACCCTTGCCCTTATATGGCTCGGCCGGATAGAAAGCATAAATTTTGGCGGCAATTTGCCCAACCGCCTCTTTGTCTGCGCCTTCTACAGTAAGCTTGGTATTTTCTTTTACGGTTATGGTAATACCGGCGGGCACATCAACAATGCAAGGGTGCGAATAACCAAGTGCGAGGTCCAGTTTGTTGCCAACGAGTGCGGCACGAAAACCAACGCCTTTGATCTCCAATTGCTTGGAGTATCCTTCAACTACTCCCTTGACCATATTATCGATGATCGAACGAGCGGTGCCATACATAGCACGGGCGTGACGACTGCTGTCTACAGGCGATACACAAACTGTGTCATCCACAAGCTCGATCTTTACCGCACTGTCGAAAGTTTTTTCAAGTTTACCCTTGGGACCTTCGACGTTCACGGTTTGGCCCTGAACGGAAACCTTTGCCTTGTCGAGGATGGGTACGGGGAGTTTGCCAATTCTACTCATGATACGATTCTTTCCGATTACCAAACTTTGCAGACGAGTTCGCCGCCTACACCGTTTTCTCTTGCTTCGCGGGCGCGCATTACGCCCTTGGAGGTAGTTAAGATGGCCACGCCCAGCCCACCCAACACGCGGGGGATTTCACGGGCACCATAGTAGAGGCGACGACCCGGCGTACTGTGACGTTCGATTCCAGTAATCGCCGGAGTTTCACCAAGATATTTAAAATTGATATGCAGCGTCTTGCGGCCCTTCTCATCTTCACCCTCGGAATAACCGGAGATGTAACCTTCATCTTTGAGGATTTTGAGAAGTGCGAGGCGCATCTTTGAGTGCTGCGTTACGGCTAGCTCTTTACGCGCAGAGCTAGCGTTGCGAATGATGGTGAGAAAATCACCGATGGTATCGTGAACTGCCATAGTAGGTATACTTCTGGGTTTTCAGGAATAAAGTTACGGGTGGAGAGTAGCCAAAGAGACTACCAAGAAGATTTAGTTACACCGGGGATCTTGCCCTTAGAAGCAAGTTCACGGAAGGTAATACGGGAAAGACCGAAGCGGCCGATGTAAGCACGGGGACGACCGGTAATCGAGCAGCGATTGCGTGCGCGAATCGGAGAACTGTTTTTGGGAAGCTTTGTCAGCTTCGACTGCGCCTTGTAAAAATCCTCATCGGATGTTTCAGGGTCAGCCAATATAGCCTTCAACTGCTTGCGCTTATCGGCATATTTTTCGATCAGGCGCACGCGTTTCAAGTTGCGGTGGATTGCGGATTTCTTAGCCATTGGGTCTTAATTCAAATGAGTTGAGGTAAAAAAGTTTTTTATCTTAGGCTTCCGCAGTTGTCTCTGCTGTCGCTTCTGCAGACGCCTCTTCAGCGGCTAGTTCAGAGCTGGACTTGCGGAAAGGCATTCCGAAAAGGCGGAGCAGTTCGCGGCCTTCATCGTCATTCGTTGCCGTTGTGGTAAAGCAAATATCCATACCGATGGTAGCTGTATTGCCCTCCGCACTGACTTCAGGGAAAATGCTGTGGTCAGAAATACCCAAGGTGTAATTCCCCTGGCCATCAAGCTTAGCAGGCACTCCGCGGAAATCGCGAATACAAGGTAAAGCCACATTGATCAAGCGAAGCATAAAGTCGTACATCGCACGACCACGCAGCGTAACTTTGCAACCAATCGGTTGCCCCTCGCGGAGCTTGAAATTAGAAATGCTCAGCTTAGCCTTCGTAGTGACCGGGCGTTGACCCGTAATCTTATTAATTTCGTCATTCACGTAGGACACGTGATTCTTATCAGAAGTAGCGCTGAAACCGGAGTTGACCACGATTTTAGAAACCGCAGGTACATCATGCAAGTTGGCATAGCCGAACTTCTTTTTCAGTTCGTCAACGACCTTATCTGTGTAGTGCTTTTGGAGGAGTGCTTGTTCCATTGTCTGAGTACCGGATTACCGACCCGGCATGTACGGTTTGGATATTGCTGTAAAGTCAGTCTTAGTTGCTTTGTCGTGCATCGTACTTTTCAGCGAGCATGACGTTTGAGTAATGAATGGGGACTTCGCGTTCGACGGAACCTCCATCTGGATTGTCCTGAGTCTTGCGCTCATACTTAGTGATCAGGTTCACACCTTCAACCAGTACTTTCTCGCCTGCCTTGACTTCAAGTACCTTGCCACGCTTGCCCTTGTGAGCGCCGGAGATGACAACGACTTCCTGTTCGCGTTTAATTGCTTTTGCCATGATTAGAGTACCTCTGGTGCGAGTGAAATGATTTTCATATACTTGGCCCGAAGCTCGCGAGCGACCGGTCCAAAGATACGGGTCCCTTTAGGATTGCCGTCATTATTGATAATGACGACCGCATTGTTATCGAAGCGCAGGTAAGAACCGTCAACGCGGCGGATTGGAGCTTTCGTACGTACAACAACTGCTTTGACCACTTCGCCCTTCTTAACAGAAGCATCAGTCGCGGACTCCTTCACATTGCAGACTACAATATCTCCAACGGAAGCAGTGTTTTTATTCTGTCCCAATCGACGGATCATCTCGGCGGATTTCGCACCGGTGTTATCCGCGACAAAGACTCGGCTGTTCATTTGTATCATAACAATTTCTCCAATAAAATTTTACTCGTTAGAAGGCTTTAAACCGATAGCTCATCGCCCACCTTAGGAGCCACTTGAAGGACACGGGTGACACGCCAGCGCTTTAGCTTACTTAGGGGACGTGTTTCCATAATCTCGACCTTGTCGCCCAGACCACACTCGTTCTTTTCGTCATGAGCATGCACAACCGTCTTCCGCTTAATTTCTTTGCGGTAGAGCGGGTGCGGGATCTTGTAGAAATAGGTAACCTTGATCGTCTTGTCTCCAGAACGACTGGTGACCTCCCCGATCAGGGACTTCCGTGAATTACGATTTTCTTCTGACATATTGTATCAAAGGCTAAGGATGACGGTTTAGGAATCTGCCGACGCGAGCTTTTTTTCGCGGAGTATGGTCTCCAGACGAGCAATTTCCAGACGCAACTCTCTGAAGCGATGTGGATGCTCGACTTGACCAGTCTGCTTGCGCATGCGCAGGTTAACCTGTTCTTCGCGGCTTTCGCGAAGCTTCTTTTGAATTTCAACTTCGGACATTTCTCGGATATCTTTTGCAATCATGGTTCTTGGCTCCTAGGGGTCGGGAACAGTGGCTATACTTCCTCGCGGGAAACGAAGCGGCAACGGAATGGCAATTTTGTATCGGCAAGACGCAAGGCCTCACGGGCGGCGGATGCAGAGCAACCGGCAATTTCGAAAAGCATGGTGCCGGGCTTGATTACGGCAACCCAACGATCAACTCCACCCTTACCTTTACCCATACGGGTTTCAGCAGGTTTTTTGGTCACTGGTTTGTGGGGAAATACCCGGATCCAGACTTTGCCCTTACGCTTCAGACTACGAGTCATCGCAACACGGGCTGCTTCGATCTGCTGAGATGTCATGCGACCACGGGAAAGTGATTGAATGCCAAAGTCGCCGAAAGAGAGTTCATTGCCCTTTTGGGCGACGCCGTAGATGCGCCCTTTATGAACTTTGCGGTACTTGGTGCGTGATGGAAGAAGTGCCATAGTATACTGTTTCTAAAGATTAAATGGAGTACAATTCAGGGTGCAGCGCTATAGAGAATTCTCATCATCCGGCAGGCAAATCCAGCACTTGACGCCGATGATGCCGTAAACCGTGCTGGCTTCACTAAAGCCATAGCTGATGTTTGCACGAAGAGTTTGAAGAGGTACCTTGCCCATGCGTTGTTGCTCGGTACGGGCAATGTCCGCACCACCGAGACGACCACCGCACTGAATGCGGATGCCTTCGGCACCCATCGCCATCGTGGTTTGTACAGCGCGCTTCATGGCGCGACGAAAAGCGATACGACGCTCCAATTGCAAAGCGACATTCTCCGCCACCAATTGAGCGGAAAGATCCGGGCGCTTAACTTCCTGAATATCCAGCATGATGTCTTTGCCCACCTTCTTGTTCAGCTGCGCCTTAAGCTTATCCAGCTCTTGACCCTTGCGGCCAATGACGACTCCGGGGCGAGCGGTGAAGATCTTTACGCGGATACGACCGGAAGCACGCTCAATAAAAATACGTGGCACCGAGGCATAACGCAGCTTCTTTTCCAGAAAGGTGCGGATCATATAATCCTCTTTGAGGAATAGTGGAAAATCTTTTTTACCCGCATACCAGCGAGAATCCCAGTCACGGTTAACTGCGAGGCGAAAGCCGATCGGATGTGTTTTTTGTCCCATAATTGATTAAAAAATACTGGATTAGGATTCGTCAGTAAGCACGATGCGGATGTTGCTCGTTGCTTTTTTGTAGGGGTGTGCTGAACCACGGGCTGCCGGGCGAAAGCGCTTAAAGACAGGGCCTTGCTCGACGATAGCGAATTGTACGGTCAGCGCATCAGAAGACAGGTTGTTGTTGTTTTCTGCATTCGCGATAGCGGAGGCCAACGTTTTACCAACAAGGCGGGCAGACTTGCGGGGAATAAAGCGGAGAATCTCCACAGCTTCTGCCGCGTTGCGACCCTGAATGGCGCGAGTGATATCACGCACCTTGCGGGGCGACATGCGAGCGTATTTAGTATAGGCTTGTACCTGCATGATTCTAGTATGTTCGAATAGTCTTTATGCGGGCAATATCTCCCGGCTGGATGGAAAGTCCTGTGAAAAGGTCAAGTATAAGAGCTGCCGAACGATCCATTCGGCTTTCAATAAGAATCAGTTCCCCGATGCGCTCTGCACCACGATCGATGGAACAGACCATACCACGACGCAAACCCTGCTCGAGACCTCCCTCCAGGAGAACGATGTCTGCTGAGGCGGAAGGTATGACAGCTGCTACGGCACAGCGGTTTGGGCTGTAGATCGTTTCTTCAACAAAGCGGGGCACTTCTTGAGGCACTTCTTCCAGGGCACAGGCGACCGACTGGATTGCCACTAAAAGCAGTCCAATAAGAATCGATCGAAGATCTGTGAAGGAGTGAGTCATAAGAAATCGTTTATCTAGTTTATTTCTTGCCCGGTTGGTGAGACTTAAAGGTACGGGTCGGTGCAAATTCTCCGAGTTTATGACCAACCATATTTTCTGTCACATAGACCGGCAGAAAACTGCGACCGTTGTGTACGTTGAAATTAAGCCCGACAAAATCAGGCGTAATGGTTGAGCGGCGTGACCAAGTCTGGATAGGCTTGCGGTCACCCTGTGACTGAGCGGCCTCCACCTTCTTAGCAAGGTGTGGGTCGACGAAGAAACCTTTTTTAACGGAACGTGACATAGGGACAGTTGTTTAAATTACTTCTTAACCGGGCGACCGTTGCGGCGAACCAAGATTTGAGAATTCGTCGGATTTGATTTTTTACGTGTCGGGAAGCCCTTGGAGAGCTGTCCCCATGGGGACTGCGGGTGACCACCACCGGAAGTGCGGCCTTCACCACCACCCATTGGGTGATCAACAGGATTCATCGCCACACCACGGACACGAGGACGACGGCCTAACCATCGACTGCGACCAGCCTTACCAAGGCTCTGGTTCTGGTGCTCATGGTTCCCCACTTCACCAATCGTAGCGCGGCATTGGCTATGCAAATAACGAATCTCACCGGAAGGCAGCTTTATAGTAGCACGATCACCATCTACGCTGACAAGTTGCGCCGACTGACCAGCAGAACGAGCGACCTGTGCGCCACGGCCCGGGTGCATTTCAATCGCATGAATTTTAGTTGCTGGTGGAATGACGTGCAGTGGCATGCTGTAACCGGGCTGGAATTCCACACGTTTGTTAACGTTCAGCAAAACATCGCCTTCAGTTACTCCACGGGGAGCCAGAATGTAACGCTTTTCACCATCCGCATAGGCCAGCAAAGCAATATTGGCGGAACGATTGGGATCGTACTCGATCGCTTGAACCTTCGCCGGGATATCGATTTTATCGCGACGGAAATCAATCATACGGTAGGCACGTTTGTGGCCACCACCGCGACGGCGAGAGGTAATACGACCGTGGCAGTTGCGACCCTTCTTGATGTGCTTGTGCTTGGTCAGGCGTCGCTCCGGCTTTTTATCGCTCACTTCCTGCTTATTGCGGGTAAGGAAACGCTGACCGGGGGTCAAAGGCTTGGAATTGTTAAGTGGCATTGTGTGATGTCTCCTTAAGATTAAACAAATTCAATCTTATCCCCCTCCTTGAGGGTCACGATTGCTTTTTTGTGACCGGACTTGGTGCCTGGGCGACCACGACGAGAACGGTCGTTCTTTACTTTAGGTTTCTTAATCAGCGTGTTTACCTTTACAACTTCCACGTCGAAGAGTTTCTCAATGGCACGGGCAATCTCTTTGCGATTGGCTTCCGGTGCGACCTCGAAGGTATACTGATTCAGGTTTGCAGACAAATTGGCTGCTTTTTCAGTGACGCGGAATTCACGTAAAATCTTATCGGGAATAATCATTATTTTTCACCTCCGTTTGCGCGGGCAAGGATGGTTTGAATCCCTTTTTCGCTGACGATGATGTTGCGGTACTGAACGACGTCCAGCGTGCTGAGGTTGCAGGCTTCTGCCATCGTCACACCATCGATGTTACGGGCAGCGAGTGCAGTGTTCCCTTCAAAGCTGTCGTCAATCAGAAGAACGCGACCACGCTTTGGCAAAACTGCGTTGAGTACTGTATTAAAGAGTTTTGTCTTCGCTGACTCGACTTGAAGTGCCTGAATAACGGTGAGCCCGCCTTCGTTGGCACGTTCAAAAAGTGCACGGCGAAAGGCCAGTGACTTCATTTTGCCATTAATCTTCTGTGTATAATCGCGTGGCTTCGGGCCATGAGCAATACCACCGTGACGTTGGTGCGGAGTGCGGCGATCACCTTGACGGGCCGTACCACTCCCCTTTTGGCGAAAGAGCTTCTTACCGGAGCCACGAACTTCTGCACGCGTCTTGGTAGAAGCCGTGCCCTGACGGGCGTTTGCGCGGTGCGCGATGACGACTTGTCGTAATGCGGCAACACCTTTGTCATCTTCAAACACCGGAAATTGAGCAAATTCTTTTTCTTCGCTCGTTGCCCCATCTGCAGTAAATACTTTTAGTTTCATTCTAGTATGTTCCTTCCTGTAACGGGCTAGGCCTTGGCTACCTTATTTTTGACCGCGCTGCGGACCGTCACGAGACTACCTCGCGAACCGGGAATACTCCCTTTCACGAGAATGAGATTTTCATCAGCCAAAACCTTAACGATCGTGAGGTTTTGCACGGTGCGTTGTACATCACCCATGTGACCGGGCATCTTTTTACCCTTTATAACGTGGCCGGGCCACTGACACATACCATAAGAACCTCCGCGGCGATGGAACATCGAGCCGTGGGAGGCCGGGCCACCAGCGAATCCATAGCGTTTAACCACACCCTGGAAGCCGCGACCCTTACTCGTACCAATGACATCGATCTTTTGTCCGGCCTCAAAGCGATCCACCGTGAGGATATCACCGACATTTAATTCAGCACCGTCATCCGTACGGAATTCACTCAGCTCAGCATGTGTATCGACGCCAGCCTTTTTGAAATGGCCGCGAGCTGCTTTAGACAAGCGTTGTTGCTTTTGTGGGCGATAACCAATCTGCACAGCCGCATAACCGTCCTTATCGGAGGTTTTTACCTGTGTGACCGGGCAGGGACCTGCTTCAATGACGGTTACAGGAATGAGACGATTCTCATCGTCAAATACCTGTGTCATACCTATCTTTTTACCAAGTAAGGCTACTTTCATAGTACTAATTGGCAGGTGCGGCCATTAGGCTGCGTTTGTTAGACCTGCGTAAGCGGTTTAGAAAATTGTGAAGAACGCTCATATGGGAGCGAGCGCGCGAAAAAAGAGAGATTTTCAGCGTTCGTCAACCCCTGATTTTAGATTATTTTAAAGCGGCGAGTTAGAAAGACTCACTAAACGTTTATCGAGATATCAACACCGGCAGGAAGATTGAGCTTCTTTAACTCATCGACGGTGGCGGCAGTCGGCTCAATAATGTCGATCAAGCGCTTGTGTGTACGGACTTCAAACTGCTCCATCGCCTTCTTATTGACGTGGACAGAACGATTCACCGTAAACTTTTCAATATGGATAGGCATAGGAACCGGTCCGGAGACACGGGCGCCGGAGCGCTTGGCGGTTTCAACGATGTCGGCAGCAGACTGGTCGATTACACGATAGTCAAAGCCCTTTAGACGGATGCGGATGCGTGGTGCACTCATAGTATGTTTTGTTTGGTTGGATTATGTTGTTAAATAAAAAAATCAGCTGTCTGCTTACATCAGTAGTAGGACTTCTCTTTCAGCGTCTTGACCACATTTGGCGGAGCTTCTTCAAAGCGCTCCGGCTCCATGCTGTAGGACGCTCGCCCCTTACTCAGTGAGCGAACTGTGGTCGAGTAGCCAAACATCTCAGCGAGCGGGACAAGTGCCGAGATCTGAGCAATGATCGCCTTGCTCCCGACGTTGAGAATCTGCCCGCGACGGCGATTCAAATCGCCCATAATATCGCCCTGATATTCTTCCGGCGTCTCCACCTCTACCCGCATCATTGGCTCCAGCAAGAGCGGAGCACCTTTTTCCATGGCATCGCGAAATGCAAAGAGACCAGCCATTTTGAAAGCAGTCTCCGATGAATCCACTTCATCAAAGCTACCACCATACAAAGTCGCCCGAAAATCGACGACCGGATAACCCGCGACCAGCCCGTTACGCGCGGCTTCTATAATACCATCCAGTGTCGGCTGGATAAACTCTTTGGGGATCGCTCCATCCACCGTTTTGTCGATGACTTCAACCCCGGCTCCGCGTTCCAGTGGCTCCACCTTGATTCGGGCGTCTCCATACTGACTCTTCTCTCCCATCTGGCGAATGAATTTACCCTCCCCTTCGCAAGCGGCACCGAAGGCTTCACGATAGGCGATCTGCGGGCGACCGGCATCCGCTCCCACCTTGAATTCACGAAATAAGCGGTCGCGGATAATTTCGAGGTGCAGTTCGCCCATTCCATTAATCAAAGTCTGCCCCGTTTCTTCGTCGACAGAGACGACAAAGGTCGGATCTTCTTCCGACAAGCGCTCTAGGCCCTCCGTCATTTTATCGCGATCGGCCGATGTTTTGGGTTCGATCGACATAGAAATGACCGGCTCAGGAAAAGTAGGCGGTTCAAGGCGCAGGTCTTTGCCCTTTAGGCAAAGAGTATCACCCGTAATCACATCGCGGGCGCCAACCATCGCGCAAATGTCACCGGAGTAGGCAACCTCGATATCCTCACGGTCGTTTGCCTTCATCAAAAGCAGGCGGGAAATGCGTTCGGTCTTTCCTGTCCGGGTATTACAGACTGCTGTACCCTTTTTTAGCTCACCCGAATAAACACGAAAAAATACCAGTTTCCCGACATACGAGTCGTTCATCAGCTTGAAGGCCAGTCCCGCCAGCCCTGCCGAGTCATCTGCCTTCACTTCTACCTCCGCACCACGACTGTCTTGACCCTTCATCGGAGGCAAATCCAGGGGGCACGGAAGATAATTCACAATTGAGTCGAGGAGTACCTGCACTCCCTTGTTCTTAAATGCGCTACCCGGTATGACCGGGCAAAAGTCCAGCGATATCGTAGCCTTCCGTATAGAGTTACGAATATCGTCCGCTGTCAGATCCTGACCTTCCAGATATTTCTCTGCCAACGTATCATCCATATCGGCAAGCGCTTCAATCAAGCTTTCATGATACTTCTTCGCCGACTCCAACATATCAGAGGGGATCTCGGTCGTCTCGAAAGACAATCCGTTGGCATCCGACGCATCAAAAATAATCGCCTGCATAGCGGCCAGATCAACCATACCACTAAAGCCGTCCTCCTCGCCTATCGGGAGAAAGATCGGATGCGCCTTTGCCGCCAAGCGTTCCTTCATCGATTCGACCGCAGCAAAAAAATCTGCGCCGACACGATCCATCTTGTTAATAAAGGCTATACGCGGAACCCGATACTTAGTCATCTGCCGCCAGACCGTCTCCGATTGCGGTTGTACCCCCGCAACGGCGCAGAATACAGCGACTGCTCCGTCAAGCACCCGGAGAGAGCGTTCCACCTCTGCAGTGAAATCGACATGCCCGGGCGTATCGATGATATTGACTCTATGCTCAATGCCCGAGTACGGCCCCGTAGCATTTGTCCAATTACAGGATATCGCGGCAGAGGTAATGGTTATGCCCCGCTCACGCTCTTGCTCCATCCAATCCGTAACTGCACTGCCCTCGTGCACTTCGCCCATCTTATGGACAACACCGGAGTAAAATAAAATTCTTTCCGTCGTAGTCGTCTTTCCCGCATCAATGTGCGCCGCAATGCCGATGTTACGAGTCTGTTCGATAGAGAACTCTCGCTTCGACGAATTTACGGATGCTGTAGCTGCTGCGGGCATTAAAGGAACGATACGACTGGAAAAGAACAAAGAGGAGAAGGAGCGACTGGTGCTACCAGCGCAGGTGGGCAAACGCCCGGTTGGCCTGGGCCATTCGGTGGGTCTCTTCCTTCTTCTTCACGACGGCACCGGTATTGTTGTAAGCGTCTACAATCTCATCAGCCAATGCTTCTGCCATGGGTACGCCCTTGCGCTTGCGTGCGGAAGCAACCATCCAGCGAAAAGCCAAACTCTGCTGACGCTCAAAAGATATCTCAACCGGCACTTGGTAGGTAGCACCACCTACACGGCGGCTCTTCACTTCCAGTTTAGGTCGTGCGTTTTCCAGAGCACCCATAACCAAATCTACGGGATCACCTTTTTCCAGCCGTTCACTAACCTTTGTAAAGGCGGTGTAGACGATACGCTGGGCAAGCGTGCGCTTGCCGCGCTCCATAATCATGTTAACCAGAGTGGTTACCAAAGCGCTGTTGTAGCGCGGGTCGGGCGTAATAGAACGTTTTTCTGCTTGTCTGCGACGTGACATGTTTCAGCGGGTTTTGCTTAGTAAAAAATTAAACTTGGATCGAATCAATGTGGCGGGGCTACGCTTTTGGCTTCTTCACGCCGTACTTTGAACGACTGCGGCGACGTTTTTCCACTCCCTGACAGTCCAGTGTGCCACGAACAATGTGGTAGCGTACACCGGGAAGGTCTTTCACACGACCACCGCGAACTAGCACAATACTGTGTTCTTGAAGATTGTGTCCCTCATCGGGGATGTAGGCAATCACTTCAATGCCGGTAGTGAGACGCACCTTGGCCACCTTGCGAATAGCGGAGTTCGGCTTTTTCGGTGTACGAGTCATTACCTGCACGCAAACACCACGCCGGAACGGGTTGTTCTTGAGCGCACGGGATTTGGATTGTGCCTTTTGCACAACGCGAGGATTGCGGACGAGTTGATTGATAGTGGGCATGCGGATACGATCGCTGAAATTATAGAAAGGGCGTGAAAGTAGCGTTTGACTGTGGACGTGCAAGGATTTTTTCGGTCAATTTACACAATCCTGTTTGCACCGTACGGAATAAAAATGCCCGGAGCCTTATACTCCGGGCATTTGCTAAAGATTAGAGAGACCGCAATTAGCTGGCATCCTCCTCAGGTGCGGGTGCTTCTTCGGCTGTAGCGGAGGGCGCGTTGGGATCTTCCGCAACCATCTCTGTCTCCGGTGCAGCGGCTTCGCCGCCCAGAAGATCTGTCTGCGGCGTAGCCACACCTTCGATTCGCTCGGCCGCCTCTTCCAGAGAAAGCTTTTCATTTACTGCACCAAGAGTATCGATCTTGAGATTGCGGTAGGCCGGTAAACCGGTACCCGCAGGAATCAAGTGACCCATAATGACATTTTCCTTAAAGCCCTTCAACTCATCCGCCTTACCGAGCGTCGAAGCATCGGTCAGCACACGAGTGGTCTCCTGGAAAGAAGCCGCAGAGATAAAGGACTCCGTTTCGATAGAAGCCTTAGTGATACCGAGCAGTACGGGCTCACCTTCGGCAGGCATGCCGCCGGCCTCATCAATACTTTCATTGGCAGTCATGAAAGCATAACGATCCACTTGTTCGCCCCAGAAGAAATCAGAATCACCCGGATCTGTGATCCGCACCTTTTTCAGCATTTGTGAAATGATTACTTCGATGTGCTTATCGTTAATCGTTACCCCTTGGAGACGGTAAACCTTCTGAATTTCAGAAATCAGATAATCCTGCACCGCAGAAGGTCCGAGAATTTCCAGAATATCGTGTGGATCGGCACCGCCTTCAGTCAGTTGCTGGCCCTTGTAGACCAAATCACCAACCTGCACGACTAGGTGCTTCCCGTGAGGAATCAAGTGCGTCTCTTCGTCTCCGCTGTCCGGGTCTGTCACCAGAAGCTTCTTTTTGCCGCGAATGGTACCGTCCAGTGATACGACACCGTCGATCTTGGCCATTTCAGCAGCCTCCTTCGGACGACGTGCCTCAAAGAGTTCGGCCACACGTGGCAGACCACCGGTAATGTCCTGAGTTTTGGAAGCCTGTCGTGGAGTCTTAGCCAACATCGAACCTTGGGTGATCTCATCGCCCTCATTGACCGATACCTGAGCACCCGTGGGGATGGCATACGTTGCGATCGGCTTACCCTTGGTGTCGAGAATCTCGACTTGCGGGTTCAAGTCTTCCTTGTGCTCGATCACAACGGTTGCAATACGGCCTGTCGACTCGTCTAGCTCACGCTTAATCGTAACCCCCGGGATCATATCGGAGAAACCGATGCGACCGGACTTTTCAGAAAGAATGGGGATATTGTGTGGGTCCCACATAGCCAGGACTTCGCCCTTCTTAATGGAATCGCCATCCGCACGTGTGAGCACAGAACCCACTACGATCTTATAGTTTTCCACCTCGCGCTCATCCGCATCGAGAATTTGCACCGAGCCAGTCTTATTCAGCACGATATTAGCACCGTCTGCAGTTTGTACCATCCGCAAGCCACGGTATTTTACCGTTCCGCCACTGCGAATCTTGATCTCCGGGTTCTTTAGAACACCACTGGCAATACCGCCAATGTGGAAAGTACGCATGGTCAACTGAGTGCCCGGCTCACCAATAGACTGAGCAGCAATAATACCGACAGAAGAACCGCGCTCAACCATTCCGCTGGTCGCAGGATTGATTCCGTATTCCAGAGCAGTAATGCCTGTCTTCTTACGAGATGTCAGCGAGGAGAGAACCTTCACCCGTTCAATACCAGACTCCTCAATGCGGGCTGCCATCTCCTCGGTAATAAGATCTCCGTTGCGTACAAGATGCTCCGATGGATTCAACGGATTCTTAATATCATTGGACGAGCAGCGGCCGACGATCCGGTCATAGAGGGAAACGATTTCGTCGTCCCCTTCCATGATTGCCCGTTTCCAGACACCATCACGGAAGCCATCATCCGATTCCTCGATAATGCAGTCCATTGCCACATCACACAATTTACGGGTCAAATAACCGGCATCCGCTGTCTTCAACGCCGTATCAGCGAGACCCTTACGGGCACCGTGTGTCGAGATAAAGTACTCCAGAACAGAAAGGCCTTCCCGGAAGGATGACAGAATCGGACGTTCAATAATTTCACCGGAAGGCTTTGCCATAAGACCACGGGTACCGCAAAGCTGACGCACCTGTTGCTTATTACCACGAGCACCGGAATCCATCATGAGGAAGACCGGGTTAACCCCTTCTTTCCCGTTATTGTGCTTCAATCCGTCGAATACCGCTTTGGCAATCTCATCGGTCGTACCGGTCCACACATCGATGATCTTATTATAACGCTCACCCTCTGTGATAATACCCTTCTTGTATTGCGCTTCCACCTCATCGATCTTCTTGCGCGCAGCAGCCACAATTTCCGGTTTATTCTCGGGGATGATCATGTCATCGATTCCGATAGAAACACCGGCCTTTGTCGCAATGCGGAAACCGACCTTTTTCAATTTGTCGAGCGTCTCCACTGTGCGCGGCTTACCGACATTCTTATAGGTTTCCAGAATAATGTCTCCCAGCTTACCCTTCGCCACTGCGAAATTAATAAAGCCGAGTTCTGGTGGCCAAATCGTATTGAAGATGACGCGTCCTACTGTGGTGCGGATGACCTTCTTGCTCGTATTACCAAAGACAGTGTCTTCTTTTTCGAAGTCAGGATTGATAAAGTTAATCCAGTCGTTGATCTCAACAGCGCCATCGACCAGAGCGGCTTCCACCTCATCCTCATCACCCAATAGCGGTAAGCGTTGCTTCGCATCCGGTTGGGAGCGAGGCTCAACAGTGAGGAAGTAAGATCCCAGCACGATGTCCTGAGACGGCGTGAGGATCGGCTTACCCGATGATGGCGAGAAAATATTGTGCGTCGCCATCATCAGAGTCTTCGCTTCCATGATCGCCTCTAGTGAAAGCGGGACGTGTACGGCCATTTGGTCACCATCGAAGTCGGCGTTGTAAGCCGTACAAACCAGTGGGTGGACACGAATCGCATCACCCTCAATGAGGACAGGCTCAAAAGCCTGAATCGATAGTCGGTGAAGGGTCGGTGCGCGATTCAGTAAAACGGGGTGTCCCTTGGTCACTTCTTCGAGAATGTCCCATACTTCCGGAGACTGTTTCTCAATCATCTTGCGCGCTCCCCGAACCGTATGGACGAATCCAAGTTCCTTGAGGCGACGAATGATGAAAGGCTCGAAAAGAACCAAAGCCATCTTCTTCGGAAGACCGCACTGATTCAACGTAAGTTCAGGACCGGTGACAATGACAGAACGGCCGGAATAGTCGACCCGCTTCCCCAGTAGATTCTGACGGAAACGACCTTGCTTACCCTTCAGCATGTCGGAGAGAGACTTCAGTGGGCGATTGCCCGCACCTGTGACGGCTCGTCCATGACGACCATTATCAAAGAGCGCATCAACCGCTTCTTGCAACATCCGCTTCTCATTGTGGATGATGACATCAGGCGTCTTCAAAGAAAGCAGGTTCTTCAAACGGTTATTCCGGTTGATCACACGGCGATAGAGGTCATTCAAATCGGAAGTCGCAAAACGACCCCCTTCAAGCGGGACCAAGGGACGCAGATCCGGTGGTATAACGGGGAGCACTTCCAGCACCATCCATTCCGGGCGAGTGCCGGATTGCATGAATCCCTGGATGGTCTTGAGACGTTTCGAAACCTTCTTCTTGATCTGCTTTGAGCGAGTCGCGTGCATCTGCTCATTGAGCTCTTCAATTGTCGCTTCCAAGTTGACCCGAGCCAATGCATCACGCACCGCCTCTGCCCCCATACTGGCAACAAAAGAGTCTTCACCATACTCATCCTGAGCTTGCAGATACTCTTGCTCTGTCAGCAACTGGCGCTCTTCCAGAGGTGTCTTACCCGGATCGATGACCAAATAGTTTTCGTAATAAATAACCCGCTCCAGATTACGCGCCGTAATGTCGAGGAGTAGCCCCAGACGGCTCGGCATGCTCTTGAGAAACCAGATGTGAGACACCGGCACAGCTAATTCAATGTGCCCCATACGATCGCGCCGTACGCGCGAAACCGTCACCTCGACCCCACAGCGGTCGCAGATTACGCCTTTATACTTGATACGTTTGTACTTACCGCAAGCACACTCGTAGTCCCGAACCGGGCCAAAGATGCGCTGACAAAAGAGGCCACCCGGCTCCGGCTTGAAAGTGCGGTAGTTGATTGTCTCCGGGTTTTTCACTTCCCCGCGGGACCATTCGCGGATGGACTCAGGAGAAGCAACAGAAATGCTTACCTGGTCGAACGATTTTGTGGCTTCATAGCCGAGGATGTCGCGTTGATCGTTGCTCATGTTTTTTAAATCCTAATTTGGCTTGATGGGTACTTAATTTTACGCGTCGGGCATAGCGGCTAGATCGAATTTATCCTTCGATCCTAGTTTAACGTCGAGACACAGACTCTTGATTTCTTTCATCAAGACGTTGAAGGACTGGGGCGTCCCCGCCTCCAGACTACTATCACCTTTAACCAGCGACTCGTAGATGCGCGTTCTACCGGCAACATCATCCGACTTCACCGTCAGCAATTCCTGCAAGGTGTAGGCAGCACCGTAAGCTTCCAGTGCCCAAACTTCCATCTCACCGAAACGCTGACCACCATACTGAGCTTTACCGCCCAATGGTTGCTGCGTAATAAGCGAGTACGGCCCCACCGCACGGGCATGAATCTTCGATGCCACGAGGTGATTGAGTTTCAGCATGTACATATAGCCCACAACAACCTCTTGGTGAAGCTGCTCGCCTGAGCGACCATCGATTAAGACACTCTTACCGGTAGAGGGAAGACCGGCCTCTTCCAGATATTCACGGACACGCTTTTCGCTGATACCATCGAAAATAGGCGTAGCCACCTTAATGCCGAGCTTCTTACAAGCCCAACCCAGATGGGTTTCCAGGACCTGACCGACATTCATTCGAGAAGGCACACCGAGAGGATTCAAACAAATCTCAACCGGCGTACCATCCGGAAGATAGGGCATATCCTCTTCAGGAACGATTTTGGCGACAACACCCTTATTACCGTGTCGACCGGCCATCTTATCGCCAACCTGCATCTTACGCTTTTTGGCGACGTAAACTTTAACGCTCTTAATCACGCCTTGATCCGTTTCTTCGCCGGACTCGACATTCTCAATCTTGCGCTCACGATCGTAATCGAGCTCGTCAAACTTACCTTGGTAGTTGTTGACGATCTCCATTATCTTGATCTTTACCGGGGAAGGATCGATCTCGATGTGCTTGGAAACGGCTGCCAGTCGACGAAGAAGTGTTTTTGTGATCTTGCGGTTAGCAGGTATAATCACCTCATCGGTCTCACCGTTCTTCACGTCGAGAGGAATTTTTTCACCAAGGAGAATATTCGACAAGGCTTCGGTTAAATCTTCCCGTAAACGGTCGCTTTGCGAACGATATTCCTCATTGATCTTTTTGATCTGTCGGCGACGGTCGGAAGCGGACATTTGCTCCGGTTCACCATCCACCCGGGCGGATACCTTGACATCCATGACGATGCCCTGAACACCGGAGGGAACAACCAGTGAAGTGTCTTTCACGTCGGCTGCCTTTTCACCGAAAATAGCACGGAGAAGCTTCTCTTCCGGGGCTAACTCGGTTTCCGACTTCGGCGTAATCTTACCGACCAGAATATCACCGGGCTTCACTTCGGCACCGACTCGAATGACACCGTCATGATTCAGGTCCTTGAGCGCTTCTTCTCCGACATTGGGGATATCACGTGTGATCTCCTCCGGTCCGAGTTTTGTATCACGGGCAGTGACCTCAAACTCGTCAACGTGGATCGAAGTGAAAATATCGTCTTTTACGATTTTCTCTGAGATCAGAATCGCATCCTCGAAATTATATCCGTTCCACGGCATGAAGGCCACGAGGATATTACGTCCGATTGCCAAATCACCCTCTTCTGTCGAGGCGCCGTCAGCGATCACATCGCCTTTCTTAACTGGCTGACCCTTCGATACGATCGGCTTCTGGTTAAAACATGTGCCCGCATTCGAGCGCATAAACTTGCGAAGATCATAGACAAAAATGCCCTTTTTCGCATCCGTTTTGATCTGCTTGGAACGAGCAGGAAGCTCTCCGTCACCGGTTATCACGATGCGTCGTGCATCAACCGAAGCAACGATGCCATCAATATCGGAAATTTCAACGGTCTTCGAGTCAATCGCCACACGGCGTTCAATGCCGGTACCGACAAAAGGAGCCTCCGACTGCAGAAGCGGCACACCTTGACGTTGCATATTCGAGCCCATCAAAGCGCGGTTGGCATCATCGTGCTCGAGGAAAGGTATCAGACCCGCTGCCACAGATACTAACTGCTTGGGCGAGACGTCCATATAATCCACATCCTTACCTTCGACTTCGACTACCTCATCCTGCCGTCGACAAGTCACCCGGCCGACCAAGTTGCCCTTGCCGTCCATCTCAGAATTGGCCTGAGCAACGAGATAAGGCTCCTCCATGTCTGCATTCAGATAATCAATTTCGTCGAGCACCTTGCCCTTGGAAACCTTACGATAGGGAGTCTCAATAAAGCCAAACTCATTAATCCGTGAGTAAGTGGAAAGAGAATTAATCAGACCGATATTCGGACCTTCCGGAGTTTCAATCGGGCAGATACGACCGTAGTGCGATGGATGCACGTCACGGACCTCGAAACCAGCACGCTCCCGGTTCAAACCACCCGGCCCCAGCGCAGAAAGACGACGCTTATGCGTCAGCTCAGCCAGCGGATTAATTTGATCCATAAACTGCGAAAGCTGACTGCGCGCAAAAAAGTCACGAATGACAGTCGATAGTGCCTTCGGGTTAATCAATTTTTGCGGTGTAATCGAGTCTACACTCTGATCGTAGAGAGTCATCCGCTCCTTGACCAATCGCTCCGTGCGGGCAAGACCGGTACGGCATTGGTTGGCCAGCAACTCGCCGACAGTACGAACACGACGACTACCCAAATGGTCGATGTCGTCGAGCGTACCCTCCCCTCGCTTGAGGCGGGTTAAATACTTTGTCGCACCCACCACGTCATCCGCATTGACCACACGGAAATCGAGATCGGTATCCATTTTCAGCTTCTGATTGAGCTTATAACGGCCGACACGCCCGAGATCATAACGACGCGGGTCCTGAAAGAGACGCTTCAGGAGGGCTTTTGCATTTGAAGTTGTGGGCGGTTCGCCGGGACGAAGGCGCTTGTAAATATCCTTAAGTGCCTCCTCTTCATTCTGCGTAGGATCTTTTTTCAGGCAGCGGATGATCGCTCCATCATCGACCGCTGTGTCAATCGCAGTGACCGTCTTTAAGCCAGACTGCTCAAATGAACGAACAATCGTCTTGGTCAGCGGCTCAAAGGCACGAGCCAGAACAACGCCCTTGTCAGCGTCAACAATGTCTTCGGTCAGGACGAGATTCGATACTGACTCACGCTTCAGCGCTTCGGCCACACTGACCTTATCCAGACTGTAGAAAAGTTTTAGGATCTCCGCATCGGAGCTGTATCCCATCGCGCGCAGCAAAGTGGTCAAAAGGAATTTCCTACGACGACGGCGGCGGTCGAGATAAACATACAGCAGGTCATTCTGATCAAACTGTACTTCCAACCATGTACCGCGATCGGGTATAATGCGGAATGCATGCAATACTTTTCCGGAAGTATGCACGCTCTCTTCAAAAGCAATACCGGGCGAACGGTGCAATTGGCTCACAATTACCCGCTCCGCTCCATTGATGATAAAGGAACCACGCTCGGTGATCATGGGCAACTCGCCCATATAAATCTCTTCCTCCTTGATATTTTCTTCCTCCCGCAAGCGGAGCTTCACATAGAGAGAGACTGAATAAGTAACCCCTTCGCGGATGGCTTCGATCTCAGTCTCCCGCGGCGCAGTCACATTATAACTAACATACTCCAGATGACAGCGACTATCGTAGCTCTCGATCGGGAAGACCTCCGAAAACACAGCCTCCAAGCCCAGCGGATTTCGCTGATTGGGAGAGACCTCCATTTGCAAGAACTCTTTGAAAGAGTCGATCTGATTCTCAATCAGATTGGGGGGTTGGATTACTTCCTTGATTTGACCGAAATTAATGCGCTCTGACATGATGTGCCCGGGATGACGTTTTGCTGTGAATGCGTGCTTTTTTGGGTGGATCGGTTGTTCACCGATTAAAATGAAAAACAGTCAGGCGAAACCCGCTGACGATTCAGCGGGTTCTGCCTAACTGTGAAATGTGTTAATCTGAATATGACTTGTAGAGGGCGGTTACTTGAGTTCTGCCTTTGCTCCGGTAGCTTCGAGCTTCTTCTTGATCTCTTCAGCTTCGTCTTTGGCGGCGGCCTCCTTAACAGGTTTTGGCGCGCTCTCAACCAGTTCCTTCGCTTCCTTCAGTCCGAGACCGGTAATGGCACGAACTTCCTTAATGACGGCGATCTTGTTGCCACCGATTTCCGTAAGGACGACATCGAACTCATCCTTTTCTTCCTCTGCGGGTGCGTCTCCGCCTCCGGCAGGTGCACCGGCTGCAGCAACCGCTACTGGAGCAGCAGCGCTAACGCCCCACTTCTCCTCGAGTTCTTTTACGAGATCAGCGACTTCCAGCACGGATTGTGCGCTAAGCCATTCGACGACTTGTTCTTTTGTGATATCTGACATGATGTTACCTTTCAATGAGCTAGTTCTCCCCGAAGAAAGAGTTTAAGAGAAGAGTTCTCCTAGCTGGATTTTGGGTTGTTTGTTTTGTCTGGGTGTAACCGGCATGTGCCGGCCACGAAGAGTTAAAGTTAGATTTAAAGTTATGAATCGATTGTTTGTAGAGTTTCTTAATTCTCGCCATTTTCCTTGCGGACTTTGGCTTGCAATACGTTGACGATATTTTGAGGCACTGCATTGAGTACCCGCACCAGTCCTGTGCTGGGCTGTGTAAGCAGTCCAAGCAACTGAGCGCGGAGAGATTCCAGCCCGGGCAGCTTGGCCAGTGCCTCAATGTCTGTCTTCGATAGTGCTTTGCTGTCTAAAATTCCGGCCTTCAATTCGACCTTGTCCTTATCCTTGAAGAATTTACCCAGCGTCTTGGCTACACCGGACGGATCCTCACCGCCGATAACGATGGCGGTCGGCCCCGACAGGTGCTCATCCATAGAAGGCAGCTCACGAGCGGCCGCAGCCACTCCAAAAATAGTATTTTTAACAACATGAAACTCCGCTTCATGTTGGTCTAATAAGGCGCGCAGCTCAGCAATTTCTTCGACTGTGATGCGCTCGTAGTCAGTCAGGTAAACATAACTGGACTTGTCCAGATGGGTGCTGACTTCCTCAACTAAATATTGTTTTTCCGGTCTCATGGTACGGCTACTTTCGTATTATTTATTATAGTCAGTCGCATCAATTGCGATACCGGGGCTCATCGTTGCGCTAATCGCAAGGCTTTTCATGTACTTGCCGGTATGCGTCTTCGGACGAGCCTCCACCAATGCCTGAATAGCGGCTTCGGTATTTTCAGCCAACTGCTCCGGAGTAAAGGAACGCTTCCCCACAACAATCGCTACGTTTGAAGTCTTATCGACTTTAAACTCCACACGACCACCCTTCACATCGTTGATGCCCGCAGGGATATCATCTGTCACAGTGCCCGACTTGGGATTCGGCATGAGTCCCCGTGGCCCCAGCACGCGAGCGACCTTACGAACACTCTTCATCGCGCTGGTGGTCGATAAAGCGACGTCAAATTCCGTCCATCCGGAGGTAACTTTCTCGATCAGATCATCGAGTCCGGCTTCTTCAGCGCCTGCTGCAGTCGCTTCTTCCGGATTTTCTGTAAATACAATCACACGGACGTTTTTTCCGCTGCCATGAGGCAGTTTCAGCGTGCCGCGAACCATCTGATCACTCTTGCGGGGATCAATGGTGAGACGCGAGTAGAGTTCGACTGTTTCGTCAAACTTCGCCTTGGGTAGTGAGTTCAGTAACGCAGACGCTTCTTCGACCGAATAGGCCTTTTCGAAATCCACCTTAGAGGCGGCATCCCGGTAGCGTTTGCTTCCCTTGATTTGCTGGGTTGGCATAATGTTTTTGTTTAGTTGTGTAGGGGCGTGATACGCTCCCGGTTAATCGACGATCTCCAGACCCATTGAGCGGGCGGTACCGGCGATGATGTGAAAAGCGGCGTCCTCGTCCTTAGCATTGAGGTCATTTTTCTTTGTCTCGCAAATTTCTAGTACTTGCTTGCGGGTAACCGTGCCGACTTTATCGCGATTTGGCACTCCGGACCCCTTGGCGATACCAGCCGCTTTCTTCAGAAGCACAGCAGCTGGTGGCGATTTCAGTATAAATGTAAAAGAACGGTCCGCATAGACTGTGATCACGGTCGGTAGAATCATACCTGCCTGATCCTTTGTCTTGGCGTTGAACTCCTTACAGAAGCCCATAATATTCACCCCCTGGGCACCCAAGGCGGGACCAACGGGCGGTGCCGGATTCGCGGCACCTGCGGGAAGTTGCAAGCGGATTTCTCCTGTTACTTTCTTAGACATGGCGTATGTTAACTTTCTTCTGTTCTCTGGACCTGCCAGTATTCAAGTTCAACAGGCGTGTAACGCCCGAAAATAGATACGGATACCTTGAGTTTGCCCCGATCGGGATCGATCTCTTCGATTTTTCCTACAAGATTCATGAAGGGCCCGTCGTTTACCTTCACCATCTCGCCGATCTCGTATTCGATCTTGGGCTTCTCCTTGCCTTCCGATTCAGTCACCTGCAGCAGAATACGATCGATTTCCGCCTTTTTCAGCGGCGAAGGTCGTTCGCCGCCGACAAAGTTAATTACCCCGTGTGCCTCGCGTACAAAATACCAGGGGCGCTGCAATAGGTTTCCATCGTCGTCGTACAGACGCATTTTTACGAAGACATATCCTGGGTAAAACTTGCGGGTGATCGTCTTTTTCTTCCCGCTCTTTACTTCACTAACGGTCTCTGTCGGCATCAGCACTTCGAAGACATAATCTTCCATCTCTTCGACAGCGATGAACTTATCGAGGTAGCGCTTGGCCTTTTGTTCCTGGTTAGAAAGTGTATGAACAGCGTACCACTGAGGTCCCGTAACTGATGAAGCGTTCGACATTAAAAGCGGATAAATAGAATGTAAATGAGTCTACCCCGTGTGCAGGTAAGACTAAAAAAGAGGTTTAGCGAACCCAGGTGGTTAGTAGCTCCACACCGTTCATCAAAGAAAAATCCGTCAGGGCAATAAAAGAACCAAGTATAGCCGTAGCAATAAGTACAACGATCGTTGAATCGCGCAGCTCTACCTTGGATGGCCAGGAGGCCTTTTTCAACTCGCTCAGCGTCTCTTTGTAGAAGAGACGGATACTGGTGAATGGATTTTTCATGGAACTAAATATGGCAGGAGAGGAGGGACTCGAACCCACAACTTACGGTTTTGGAGACCGTTGCTCTACCAATTGAACTACTCTCCTAGGACAAAATGCTTTAGAGACAGCGATGCCGAAAGCCCAAAGATGGACTCTCGGCAATAAACTGGAAAGAGCAAAATGAGTATTTACTTAATTACCTCAGTGATACGTCCGGCACCAATGGTGCGGCCACCTTCGCGAATCGCAAACCGTTGACCGGATTCCATCGCAATGGATTTGCCGAGCTCGACCGTAACGGTGATGTTGTCACCAGGCATAACCATCTCAACGCCGTCCGGGCACTTGATGATACCGGTAACGTCGGCTGTACCGAAGAAGAACTGTGGACGATATCCGTCAAAGAATGGAGTGTGGCGGCCACCTTCATCCTTGGACAGGACATAAAGCTCTGCTTTGGCAGTGGTGTGCGGAGTAATTGAACCGGGCTTCGCCAGCACCTGACCACGCTCAATTGCATCACGCTCAATACCACGGAGAAGCAAGCCGACATTGTCGCCTGCCATACCTTGGTCGAGTTGCTTACGGAACATTTCCACACCGGTAACAGTCGTCTTCTGCGTATCTGTCATTCCGACGATTTCAACTTCTTCGCTGACCTTAACCAGACCACGCTCGATACGACCAGTCGCCACGGTACCGCGGCCGGTGATCGAGAAAACATCTTCAACAGACATGAGGAAAGGCTTGTCCACTTCACGAGCGGGCTCAGCAATATCAGCGTCGATCGCATTCATCAAGTTTCCGATTGCCTCAACGCCTTCCGGCTTGCCTTCGAGAGCGGCAGTAGCGGAACCACGAACGATCGTGATGTCATCACCCGGGTACTCATACTTCGAGAGAAGATCACGAACCTCCATCTCGACGAGCTCTAGAAGCTCTTCGTCGTCCAGAAGGTCCACCTTGTTCAACCACACTACGATGGTAGGCACACCCACCTGACGAGCCAGCAGGATGTGCTCGCGAGTCTGAGGCATCGGGCCGTCCGCCGCAGATACCACGAGGATAGCACCATCCATTTGCGCCGCACCGGTGATCATGTTCTTAACGAAGTCAGCGTGACCCGGGCAATCGACGTGTGCATAGTGACGATTGTCGGTTTCGTACTCCACGTGAGCAACAGCGATCGTAACGGTCTTTGTCTCGTCACGCACCGTACCGCCCTTGGCGATGTCCGCATAGGACTTGAATTCTGCTAGGCCCTTATCGGCCTGTACCTTAAGAATCGCAGTCGTTGTGGTTGTCTTGCCGTGGTCAATGTGACCGATAGTGCCTACATTAACGTGCGGTTTTGTTCTTTCGAATGTTTCCTTAGCCATTTTGGTTGGAGTTAGTTTTTGTTGGGAGTTGTAAGTTTGTCTTGAAATTTTGGACTATTTGTTGGACTTCGCCGGTGGAGCCCTCGAGCGGGATTGAACCGCCGACCTCATCCTTACCAAGGATGCGCTCTACCACTGAGCTACAAGGGCGCAAGCTATTGAAAGGGATTTGATCGGAAATACGGCTATACAGGTACCTATAAAAATGAAGTCCGAGAAAGTGATCCTCGTGATTGAGCCAGTCAATAAAATTTTCAAAAAAAAGCGGAACGCTCCCCACCATCTGTGCAATTACCCATAAAGTCGCCTAGGACAGAATCTTACGTAAAAACAGCCTGCGGTGCTCGGGACAGGGTCCATGCCGCTTCAGCGCCTCCCGGTGCAACTTTGTCCCATACCCCTTGTGGACGGCAAATCCATACGCCGGATAACGCTTTGCCAGAATAACCATTTGGCGGTCCCGCTCAACCTTAGCAGCAATTCCGGCCGCCGCAATGGCCAGCGATTTCCCGTCCCCCTTGACCAGTGCCTTATGCGTGTAGGGAAAGGATCGCAGAGGTCGACCGTCAACGAGCAGGCACACCGTTGCGACCTCTTCTCCAAAAAGGGGCCCGCTAACGCCGATTTTGGGGAGCGCCCATCCCTCCCCCCTCGATTCGAGCCGCTCCAGCGCCCGCCGCATGGCGAGACGGGTCGCACCCAGTATATTCAGATCATCGATCTCCATAACCGATGCCTGAGCGACCGCTAATTCGAGCAGACCCGACTGAGCCAGTTCCTTGAGATCACTGAAAATTAAAGAACGAGCCTCGGCAGACAATTTCTTCGAATCATTGACCCGACCCGTCTTCTTCAGAGCAGCCGTATCGAGAAACAAATCCGGCTTTACCAGACAGGCCGCCGCCACCACGGGGCCGGCCAAACAGCCACGCCCGGCCTCATCCACCCCGAGCAGACAAGATCGGCCTTCCAATCGGGAGTGATCATGTGCCTGTAAAGGATTCATCGGCTCGCCCGCTTACAAATACCGAGCCGGCACGTCAATATTTGCTCCAACTCGGCTTTTTCGGCGGCTCCAGACCCTGCGCCTCGTAGGCAGTCTTAAAATGCATCTTGGCGAAGCCGGATAAGGCGCTCGCACCCTTTTCAGCCACGATTTTCTTTGCCTGCTCCAGGACCTTAGCGCCCGCTCCCTTGCAAAGCGGCTCGCCTACCTCGTCAGAAAGACGTTTCATTTCCCGCACATAGACCGCCCGTGCCACAATCGAAGCCGCAGCCACCACCGGATCCGACTCTGCCTTGGTTCGGCTAACCAAGGTGAACCCCTCCCGATCCTTGACATAGGGATCGACCGGCTTCGACTTGGAAAACTGGTCGAGCAATCCCCAGGGAACCGGACGCTCATCGAGGGCTCCGATGAGAGACTTACTGTGGTACCAGGCCAGCAGCTTGTTCAGATTATTGTCAAACTTCCGATACAACTCGTTGTATTTTGCCATCCGCGCAAAAGCGGTTTGGATCACCACCCCCTTGGTTTTGCGGATCTCCTTCTCCAGCTTTAAAATGCTCGAATCGGTCAACTTCTTACTATCCGCCACCCCCAGCTCCAGCCAGTGACGAACCATCTCACCGTCGGCTATAACACAGGCCGTAACCAGCGGACCAAACAGATCACCCTTCCCGCTTTCATCACACCCCGCGTGCAACTCAAACCACTCCGGATGGTGCACCTCGTCATAGCCCATGCGAGGATCCCCGGTAATTTCCGCCTCCAGAATGTCACGCACAAAATCCTCCGTCCGCTTGCCTGAAATAACCAGCTTACCGCTCTGGTAGCCGACTACGTTGACCTTTTCACCCTTAAAAGCGAAAAGCGAATAAGCCACATCGTAGTGAAACCAGGGCCCCTTGTGCCCATCCTCCAGATAATCTGCCAACTGATCCATCTGCTCTTCTTCGAGCTTGATAGTATACATCGTCTTTGCCTTAGGACCGGCATCTTCTTCCTTCTGCGTTCGCTTTTTTGGCATTACTCTTTAAAAAATACCTTCCACCCGCTCAGGCGACTCTAAATTTAAATACGGGCTCAAGATTCAACGCGCATAGAGAGCGGCATTGGCATATCAAATGCTCTCACATGAAATACAGCTATGTTTAGCCGCTACGAATTAGGCCACTTCTTTGATGAAATGTACCGCCGGGAAGACGGCGGCGCATTCGAGCACTACAAATTGCTGGAGAACCGGTTTGGAGAACTCGATGCCCAAGCGCTCGAAGCTAAACAGCTTCTGGTCAACGAAGGCTTTCTCGAAGAAGGCATTACTTTTACCGTCTACGGCGACGAAAAAGGCACCGAGCGCATTTTTCCATTTGACCTAATTCCTCGCATCATCCCCCACGCAGAATGGCAACAGATCGAAGAAGGGCTCACCCAGCGGATCATTGCCCTCAACCTCTTCCTCAACGATGTCTATCACGAAGGACGTATCATCCGCGATGGCATTGTGCCCGAAGACGTCGTGCGTGGCGCTGCCCACTACCGACCGGAGATGCAGGGAGTCAAAGTCTCAAAAGACAACTACATCCAAATTTGCGGTACCGACCTAATTCGTGATGACTCAGGACGCTACCTCGTGCTCGAAGACAACGCCCGCTGCCCCTCCGGCGTGTCCTACGTCTTGGAAAATCGAGAAGCCATGAAGCGCGCCTTCCCCCAACTCTATAGCAATTACCGCGTTCGCCCGGTCGATAATTACCCCGACATCCTTCTCGACACCCTACAACACCTCTCGCAAAGAGCCGGACACGCACCCGTCTGCGTCCTCCTCACCCCCGGAGTTTACAACAGCGCCTACTTTGAGCATACCTTCCTTGCACGGAAGATGGGCATCGAAATCGTTGAAGGGCGGGATCTCATTGTGCTCGATAGCTATGTTTACATGCGCACGACTCAGGGACTCGTCCAAGTCGATGTCATCTATCGGCGGATTGATGATGATTTTCTTGATCCACTGACTTTCCGAAAAGACTCCCTACTCGGCGTCTCCGGATTGATGGACGCTTACCTAAAAGGCAACGTCGCCTTGGCTAATGCGGTCGGCACCGGTTTGGCCGACGACAAAGTCATCTATGCCTACGTTCCGGAAATGATACGCTACTATCTCGATCAGGAACCTGTATTGGAAAGCGTGCCCACCTACCTCGCTTGGCGAGATACAGACCGGGCCTATATCCTCGACCACCTCGAAGAACTCGTCGTCAAATCTGCTAATGAATCCGGTGGATACGGAATGCTCATGGGTCCGACATCGACCAAAAGTGAACGAGCCGCCTTCGCAGAAAACATACGTGCCGAGCCGAGAAATTTTATCGCACAACCCGTCGTATCCCTCTCACGCCACCCTACCATCTGCGAAAATACCTCGATTGAAGGCCGCCATATTGACCTGAGACCTTTCATCCTCTATGGAGAAAAGATTGAAATCATACCCGGAGGCCTGACCCGAGTCGCTCTGAACAAAGGTTCTTTGATTGTTAACTCGTCCCAAGGGGGAGGCAGCAAAGACACTTGGGTACTACACAGCTAAGTTTACGTTATGTTATCTCGAGTTGCCAACAGTCTCTACTGGCTTAGTCGCTACCTGGAACGCGCCGAAAATCTCGCCCGCATGGTCGAGGTTCAGCGCTACGACTCTCTGGACAATAATCCTAGCCAGACCCCGGAAGAAAACGACTGGAAACCACTCCTCTACGCCACTTGCATGGAAGCCATTCATGCCGAAGCCTCCGAACGATCCGGCGATACCGATGTCGGCAGGTTTATCACTTTTTCTGAGGCAAACAGCGATTCCATCCGGCAATGTGTGGCCCAAGCCAGAGAAAATGCACGCATGGTGCGCGACCAGATCTCTGAGGAATTCTGGCGCGAATTAAACCGCTTTCACCTCTTTGTTGCCTCCGATAAAGCCATCCAGCTCTGGAGCGAACGGCCGGAATCCTTTTACCGCAAAGTCATCGAGTATTGCATGCTCCTAACCGGCCTCGTCAACACCACCATACCACACGACGAAGGCTGGCACTTTATCCAGACCGGCAAAGCACTGGAACGCGCCGACAAGACCACACGCGTACTCGACATGCTCGCATACCAAGGAGAGCCCCAACGCTCGCGACTGGCCTCGGCATTACGTTCCTGTTCCGCATTCTCCGCCTTTAAAGCCGAGTACCGAGGCAATTTCAGCCTTGAGAATGCCGTCAGTTTTCTTCTCTTTTCCCCTTCATTTCCCCGTTCAGTACGCTTCTGTATGCGACAACTTGACCACCACCTGCACGCGATCTCCGGCTCCTCACCGGGCAGCTTCACCAACGAAGGTGAACGTCTCACCGGCAGCTCACTCGCCCAACTCAACTTCTCCAGCATTGGTAATGTGCTACAAGTCGGCTACCACTCCTATATTGACTCCCTTCAAGAGCAATTCAATCAGATCGGGCAACAACTATTCGAAACCTACATCCTTCTCCCTCTGGAGATCCGAAGCCTGAGACAAAACGAGCCCCCTCATTGGCAGCAACACCAACAGCAGCAGTAGAAGGTATGCGCTTACAAGTTTACCACCGCACGGAATACTTCTACCTGGAAGATGCCGCAAAAAGCAGCAATGAGCTACGATTGACCCCAAAAATCACCGCTTCTCAGGATGTTCAACGCAGCATAATTAGTGTCTTACCAGCCACCCGTCTGGAGCACTACGACGACCTGAACTGTAACCGCGTCCATTACTTCACCATCCCGGAACAACACAATCGCCTCCTCATCGAAAGCCGCTCCATCGTCGAGACTTCCAAACCAAATGACCTCGACTCGCTACCCTACGGTTACACCCACAGCGAACTCAAAACAGGCCCGATTCCCGAAGAATGCTACCCCTACCTGCAAAACAGCACCTATGTAGAAAACACACCCGAAATCTGGCGTGAGGCAGTCGATATCAAAGGCGAATCCGAAGATGTTTTTCAGACCGGCTACGCCATCATGGATTACATCTACAGCAATTACCAATACGCATCCGGCACCACCACAGCAGCCACCCATGCAGGCGATGTCATTCGCGAGCGCACCGGTGTCTGTCAGGATTTCGCCCATGCCATGACCGCGTTTTGCCGCGCCCTCGGCATCCCCGCACGCTACGTCAGCGGCTATTTCTATGACAGCACCCGCAACCGCAGCCTGCGCGGATCCGAAGCCTCCCATGCTTGGGTCGAAATCTATGGCGGAAAAGCCGGATGGATCGGCCTCGATCCAACAAACCGCAAGGTCGTTGACGATACCTACATTGTCCTCGCATTCGGTCGCGATTACAGAGACGTCGCACCCGTCATCGGCACCTATTACGGAGGCGGCGGCAGCAGCCGACTAAGCATCCGTGTACAAGTTGACCGGCTTTAAAAAAAAGACGGTCCGGGGCCGGTGAAACCCTTGTCCACATTTCTCGTGAGAGAACTGTGGAGTAAATCCTTCGCCTGCTGGCAGGCTTCGGGGAGTGCCTTACCTAGGGCAATATAAGCGGCGATTGCCGAACTCAAGGCGCAGCCGGTTCCACGGGTGTTGGTTGTCTCCATCCGCTCGGCGGAAAATGCCTCTTCCTGTCCGTTTGGCAGGGTCAGTCGATCGACGCATTCCGCGCCCTCGGCATGGCCACCGGTCAAGAGAACGGCAAGGGATTCCGGAACGGTCAACAGCGGCCTCTCCTCGAGATTCGGGGTTACCAGTCCAACCAGAGGCAAGAGACGTTGATTGAGAATCTCCAGCCCCGCAGCATCGAGTAATGCGCTGCCACTGCTGGTCCGCAGCACTGGATCCAAGACGACGAAGGGCGGTTTCTCCTGCGCTTCCAGTGCGCGGGCAACTGCCTCGACAATCGATGCATGGCCGAGCATCCCGATCTTGATCGCGCCGACCGGATAGGCTGCCAGAAGCGACGTGACCTGCCGTTCCACTTCGGAGGCATCACTCAACTGCGACGCGAGCAAACTGTCGGGTGTTTGCAGGGTAGTGGCAGTGAGCACATTCAAAGGCATGG
>CENU01050822.1_pt1 | contig 31184 bp, 28 predicted proteins | sample 361331 | NCBI WGS metagenome assembly CENU01 (sample SAMEA2619766, study PRJEB7988) | marine metagenome | isolation source: saline water (ENVO:00002010), including | reverse complement strand
ACTGCTTTTGATGAAGAAGAATTTGCAACAATTCTTGGAGGTCCTGATGTAGGTGCATCCTTTACTCAACAAAAGTTTGACCACCTTTTATATACAGGCAGTGGCGCGGTAGCAAAACATATTATGAAAGCTGCTTCTGAAAATTTAGTTCCAGTTACACTTGAACTTGGGGGCAAATCTCCTGTCATAGTCAGCAATTCTGCTGATAGTGCAATTGCTGCAAAAAGAATTATGCTCGGTAAAACAATGAATGCTGGTCAAATTTGTCTAGCTCCAGACTATGTTATGGTTCATTCAGATAAAAAAGACGAACTGGTTTCTGGCATGAAAGAAGCTGTTGCAGAGTTTTATCCTGATCTAAAACATAATGATGATTACACCTCAATTATTAATGAAAAACATTATGATCGATTGCAGGGTCTTCTTAGTGACGCAAAGGAGAAGGGCGCTGATATTGATGAGATTAATCCTGCTAATGAGGATTTTTCTCAGCAAGAGGCATTCAAAATTCCTCCAACGCTTGTTATGAATCCTACTGATGATATGGAAATCATGAAGGAAGAAATTTTTGGTCCATTATTGCCTGTCAAAGAGTTTTCTGAGGTGGATGAGACTATTTCTTATGTTAACGCTAATGATAAACCCTTAGGATTATATTATTTTGGGTCTAATAAAAATGAAGAGGACCGAGTTTTATCCAGGACTTCTTCAGGAGGCGTAACTATTAATGATGTTTTAGGTCATATTCAGCAAGAAGATCTTCCGTTTGGTGGTGTAGGGCCTTCAGGAATTGGGAGCTATCATGGGGAAGAGGGTTTCAAGACTTTTAGCAATGCAAAAGCAGTCTATAAACAAATTGGCTCTCGGTTTGACAAGCTTTTATCTGCAATTCGTCCTCCATATAAAGGCGATATCGAAAAGGTGTTAAAACAAATCACCTAGTATCTATGAACACATTGCCTATTTACTTGGGCTACAAGTACTTTAGATCTAAAAAAGGCGCTTTCGCGTCTTTTACTTCATTAATGGCAATTGCAGGATTATCTTTGGGGGTTGCAGCTCTAGTTATAGTTTTGTCAGTTATGAATGGATTCGAAAAGGAATTACAAACAAGAGTGCTTGGAGTAGTCCCTCAATTAGTCATTCGTTCTGATAATAATATTGATAACTATGATCAATTAATCAGTGATATAAGTAATTCAGTCGATGTCATAGGGGTTAGTCCTTATATTGAAACACAAGGTTTAATGAGTGCAAAAAATAGATCGAGAGGGATTTTTTTAACCGGCATAAAACCAGAAATTGAATCAACTATGTCAATTCTTCCAGAGTTTTTAATTGATGGATCTATGAAGAGTCTTACTTCTAAAAATGGAATCATTATAGGCGCTTGGTTGTCGAGATATTTAGGAGTAGGTGTTGGTGAGACTGTAAGTATCACAACAACAAACCTTCGTTCATCTATTTTAGGAACATTTCCAAGAACTATTACTTTAGAGGTAACGGGTATATTTGAGCTTAAAGCTGAGCTAGATCAGTCTCTTGTTTTAATTCACCATGATTTAGCAGCAAATATTATTAACCTTGAACCAAAATCAACGCAAGGAATCAGAGTAAAAACTAATGATTTGTTCGCAGCAAATTCAATTGGCTTTCAATTATTAACTCAATCTATCTTTGACAATAACGATTATTACTTTACATCATGGCAGCAGACTCATGGAACATTATTTCAAGCTATTAAATTAGAAAAAAGATTAATTAGTTTGATGCTTTTTTTAATTATTACAGTTGCTGCCTTCAATATCTTGTCTACTATTGTTATGACAGTTAAGACAAAAGAAAAAGAAATTGCAATTTTAAAAACTATGGGTTGTTCAAAATATCAATTAACTTTAATTTTTATTAATTTAGGTTTCATAATTGCTTTTACGGGAATATTACTCGGTTTAATAATTGGTCTAATAGTTACACCGAACATTGATGAGCTTATTAATTTTGTTGAAAATTTTAGCAATAGAAGCTTGATGGATAGTTATTTTATTAATTATTTTCCTTATGAATTTAGACTGACCCAGCTTGTATATATATGTTTATCTGTTTTGGCAATGAGTTTGATTTTCTCTTATTTTCCAGCTGCAAGAGCAGCTAAATTAAAACCTGTAACAATCCTGCGCCATGAATAGGCTTGTAGCAACAGATATTTTCAAGGCTTTTAAGACTGGGGCTTACCATGCTCAAGTTTTGTCTGATATATCAATTGATATCATTCAAGGGGAGACAATTGGAATTATTGGATCGTCAGGAAGTGGCAAAACAACTCTTCTTCAAATACTTGCTGGGTTAGAATTTCCAGATAGTGGCGAAATTTTTTATAATGACATTAATTTGTCAATAAATAATGCTAAGCAATTTAGTATTATGAGAAATAAATTATTTGGTTATGCCTATCAATTTCACTACTTGCTAGATGATCTTACTGTTTTTGAAAACTGTAATCTTGTTTTTCAGATATCAAATAGTAAAGATATCAATAAAAACTCAAAAAAAATATTTGAAACTCTGCATGAACTTGGTATAGATAAATTACAAAATAATTATCCCTACATGCTATCAGGTGGAGAAAGACAGCGTGTTGCTATTGCAAGAGCTATTGTTCATGAGCCTATGTTTATATTAATGGATGAACCAACAGGTAATTTGGATCATGAAAATGCAGATGTAATTCAAGATTTAACAATAAAATTAGCGAAAGATCATAATATAGGTATTATGGTTGCAACTCATGATTTAAATTATGCTAACAAACTGGATAAAGTATTTCGCATAGAGAATGGGGGCTTAGTGTCAAAATAAGATGAATAATTTATTAATATCTGGGGGATGGTTTGTATGGCCTTTGCTAGTGTGTTCAATTCTGCTTATTTCCATTGTTTTAGAAAGACTTTGGTTTTTGCAAAGAAGGTTAGTTGCCCCAAAGGGTTTGCTTAGACAGGTTAAAAATCTTATCGAGAAGGACTCATTTCATCTTCAAAATCAGCAAGATATTTCAATTACATCTCATCTTGGAGACTTACTTCAGCATTGTCATCAATACAAATCATATCCAAGGGAATTTGTTGAAGTAAAGGCTGAAGAAAAAGCTTCTGAAATTAAAATACTACTTGAACGAAATCTATCAATGTTGAGCACTATTGCAAGCATCAGTCCTTTATTAGGGCTTTTAGGAACTGTGGTAGGTATGATTAAAGTATTTAGTAATATTGATATTAATGGTTCTGCAAACACAGATTTACTAGCAGTTGGTATATCAGAGGCATTAATTACTACTGCGTTTGGACTTATCATTGCTGTTCCAGCAATAATATTTTATAGATATTTCGATCAAAAGACTTTGATTTTAATGTCAATATTGCAATCAAATACATCTATTTTTCTAGACTTTTTGTATAAAAAATGAAGTTTTACAATAACAAAGACAGAGCATTATCCATTGAAATTACCCCATTGATTGATATTGTTTTTTTACTTGTAATTTTTTTTGTTGTTACATCAAAAATTGAAACCAACCAATATCTCACCCTAGATTTACCTAAAACTGAATCTTTTGCATCTACAGTATCAAACAATACACAAAACATCATATTGCTAGATTCAGGAAAACTCATTGTAAATGACCAAGAATTTTCTATGACGGAGATTGATCTATTAATAGCTGGTGTTAATGCAAGTTTTTCTAAATCCGAGGTTGTAATTCTTTCAATCGAGAGTAAAGCCTATCACGAATGGGTGATCGCGTTGATGGATGCCCTGCAGCAACTCGGATTTCAAAACCTGCAGATTAAAACTTATAATGATTAGCCATGAGCCCCTTAAAAAGATTATTCTCATATACTTTAAGATTTAAATTTTCATTTTTTTTAAGTATTTTAGGTTTTATTCTTTTTGCATCTGCTGATATTGCAGCTGTTGAATGGATAAGAAGAATTATTGAATTTATTAATTCCGATCAACAAGATTTTAGCATTTATCTTGTTTTAGCATTAATTTTTATCGCTGTTGGAAGGGGCTTAGGTTTCTTTGTTGGTAATTATTTCATGTCAAGAGTAGGTTTTGGAATTGTGCATGATTTAAGATCTGAGCTTTTTTCAAAATTAATTAATCTTCCAAAAACTTATTTTGACCAAAATCAGTCTGGTCAACTTATTAATAGAATTACTTTTACGACTACTCAAGTTTCTGGAGCTGCATCAAATGCAATTAAGACTCTTGTAAGGGAAGGATTTCTTCTTGTTGGATTGTTAGTATATATGCTCACATTAAATTGGAAGCTTACCTTGCTTTTGTTAATTACAACCCCCTTTATAGCATTGATTGTTTATGTAGCAGGACGAAGGCTGAGAAAATTAGCTAAGACTATTCAAACTGCTATGGGTGATGTAACTCATGTTGCATCTGAGGCTGTCGATGGGAATCTTGAGATCAAATCATTTAATGCAGAAAAATATGAAAAAGATAGATTTTTTGATGCAAATGCCTCTAATAAAAATCAAAATTTAAAATTAGAAGCTACAAGTAATCTTGCTACTCCGATTATTCAACTTTTAGTCTCAATCTCCTTATCAATAGTGGCTTATTTTGCTTTAGGCTCTCAATTAGGTATAGAGTTGAAAGCAGAAGATTTTGTTGCATTTATAACTGCTGCTGGATTAATGGCTAAACCAATTAGGCAGCTCTCAAATATTAATGCAGTTATACAAAAAGGTTTAGCAGCAGCATTAGAGATATTTGATCAATTAGATGAAAAAGATGAAGAAGATTCAGGCAAAGTTGATTCAAGTATCCTTGGAAATATTAAATTCTCAGATGTCAGTTTTTCATATAACTCTAAGGAATTAGTTCTGAGCAATTTAAATTTTGAAATTTCTCAGAATGAAACTGTTGCCATTGTAGGAAAGTCAGGATCTGGAAAATCAACTATCGCAAGTCTAATATCTAGGTTTTATTCTTATTACTCAGGCGATATCTCTATAGATGGCATTAGTATTCATGATTATAAGCTATCACATCTTCGTCGATGTATTTCAATCGTTAACCAATCACCAACATTATTTAATGATACCATCGAAAAAAATATTGCTTATGGAGAAAGTGATATTGATCAAGATAAATTAATTGAAGCTGCTGAAATTTCAGGTTGCAATGAATTCATTTCTAAACTTCCTGAGGGTTATAAATCTGAAATTGGCGATGATGGTGTTCTTCTCTCTGGTGGTCAACGTCAACGAATAGCCATAGCAAGAGCATTCTACAAAGATTCGCCTATTATCATTTTGGATGAGGCAACATCTGCTTTAGATAATGAATCTGAATTAATAGTTCAAGAAGCAATTGAAAAGTTAATAAATAACAGGACTACCATTGTAATAGCTCACAGACTTTCTACCATTGAAAATGCTGACAAAATTTTAGTGCTTGATCAAGGTTCAGTAGCTGAATCAGGCACTCACTCAGTATTGTTAGATCAAGATGGAATCTACAAAAGTTTGTACCAAAATAAATTTAATGATTCGGGTGACATAGATAAATCTTCAAGAGGAATTGTAAGGCAGGAGCACCTTCCAACCTTTACAGAAGAACCTGTAGAGCAGGGATATTTAATTGATGCATGGTATAGAAAAAGTTTTTGGCTTTATCTCTTAACACCTTTAACTTTTTTATTTACTTCTTTTGTAAAATTCCGAAAAAAATCATACATAAAAAACTCAAAAAAGGTTTGGAATTCTCCTGTTCCAATAATTGTTGTTGGAAATATTTCAATGGGTGGCACTGGAAAAACTCCATTGGTAAAGTTTATTGCTTCTGAATTATCTAATCGTGGTTATAAACCAGGATTGGTGAGTAGAGGCTATGGCGGAAAATTTTCAACAACACTTGAGGTTACCAATGATAGTACACATAAAGAAACTGGAGATGAGGCTCAGATTTTAGCCAAATTAAACCTACCATTTTTTCTTGATAAGAATAGATCAAGGGCTGCAAAAAAACTTCAAGAAAATTATGACATTGATGTCATAATCTCAGACGATGGGCTTCAGCATTATGCCATGGGGAGAGATATTGAGATTGCTGTTATTGACGGAGTTAGAAGACTTGGTAATGGTTTTGCATTCCCAGCAGGCCCATTAAGAGAACCAAAATCAAGATTGAATGAAGTTGATTTTATAGTTAATAATGGTGGTCCCACAGAAGGGGATGAGATTCTAATGACACTAAGTCCCACTAAATTTGTTCATTTAAATTCTGGTAAAGAATATTCTGTTGATAAGTGGCCGATGCATAATCAGGTTCATGCTATTGCTGGAATTGGAAACCCTAATAGATTTTTTGATTTACTATTAAGGCTAGGATTTGAATTTGATAAAAATCCATTTCCAGATCATCATAAATTCAGCAAAAGAGATTTATATTACCTCGATCATCTGCCAATCCTTATGACTGAAAAAGATGCAGCTAAATGCAAGCATTTTAAAAACTCTAAGATTTGGTATTTAAGCATTGAGTCTAAAATAGAGCCTCAGTTTATTGATACGTTAGTGGAAAAATTGAATGATAGATAAAGATGTTCTCGAACTAATGGGATGTATTAGATGTAAATCTAAATTAATTGATAAGGAAAAGTATCTTGAATGTTCTAAATGCAAGATTGGTTACCCAATTGAAGAAGACATACCAAGAATGCTTGAAGAAAGAATATTTACTTTGAATGACTAATCGTTTTGTAATTATTGTTCCAGCTAGAGCTGCTTCAACTCGTCTACCAAATAAACCTATGATCTCAATAAATGGTCGATCACTTATTTCGCGAATCATTGATTTAGCTCATTCATCAAATGCAATAAATACATATATAGCAACAGATAATATTGAGATAAAAAATCATGTAGAATCTCTTGGTGCTAATGTTGTAATGACTTCAGAGGAGCATGCATCTGGTACGGATAGGATTGCTGAAGCAGCAAAAAAAATAGATCTCCCTATGAATACTCCAATCTTAAATTTACAAGGTGATGAACCCTTTATGCCTTTACAAATTATCAATAAATTACCAATGCTTGTAAGTAAAGATGCCCCCATATCAACAGCATGCATTGGCTTTAATGAAAAGATGGATATTAAAAATCCAAATGAAGTTAAAGTTGTAAGATCAAAATCAAAAAAAGCTATTTATTTTTCTCGTTCAGTTATACCTAACTCTTTCTCTTTTGATTATAAAAATTATCTTAAGCATTTAGGAATATATGCTTATACCAATCAAACACTTCAAGAGCTAAGTAAATTAGATCAAACTACAAATGAAAAAACAGAAAGATTGGAACAATTAAGATTCTTAGATAACGGGTTTAATATATTTGTTGAAGATTTTGATTACGATACTCCTATTGGAATTGATACTCCAGAAGATTTAGAAGCAGCCATAACTTTTGCCAAAAAGAATGACAAATGATGTTATCTAATTCTTTTGGCTTGCAGGCTAATGCAAAAAATTTTATCAGCATAAATTCCTTAGATGATTTATCAAAAATAGAAAATTTACATGATAAAAAACTGTTGATCCTTGGAGCTGGCACAAATGTAATTCTTGATGATTATTTTGATGGAACTGTTATTAAGGTTCAATTAACAGAAATAGAAATTCATGAAGATTGTATTTCAGTTGGTGGAGGTGTTGATTGGGCTGAATTAATAGAATATTGTTTAACAAATCAACTATATGGAATAGAAAACCTGACTCATATCCCCGGATCCGTAGGTGCTGCACCTGTGCAAAATATCGGTGCTTATGGAGTTGAAATAAGCTCATTCATTGAAAGCGTTGAATGTTTTAATTTAAGCACAAGAAAAGTTGAAAAGTTGAATAATGATCAGTGTAAATTTTCATATCGTCATTCAATTTTTCAATTAAAAAATTACATTATTTTAAAAGTAAATTTTATATTTAATAAATCTTTTGATCCTAACTTAAGCTACCCAGCATTAAGTGATTTTCTAAAAGATAACTCAATTGATGCATCCTCTATAACACCTCGAATGCTTTCTGAGTCGGTAAAAGATATCAGAAATTCTAAATTACCCGATCCGAAGTTGCAGCCTAATGTAGGAAGTATCTTTAAAAATCCCATAGTAAGAACTAATCATTTTGATCATACTTTTTTGGATGGTCATAGGTGGGACCAAGACGGTGAATATACCAAGTTTAGCTCAGCCAGACTTATAGAGCTTATTGAATCTGACTTAATAATTCCTGATACTTTACGTTTTTATGAAAATCATTCTCTTGTGCTTATTAATAACGGCGGCGCATCTTTTAATGAAGTCATTAATTTACTTAATCAAATCAAATCCAAAATACTCAAAGAATTTAATATTGAACTAGAAATAGAACCTGAGATTATTTCTGTATGATGTTCTTTTCTGCAGCCTTGGCACATTTGTTAGCTGTTATGTCACCAGGTCCTGACACTGCTATTATTTTCCATCAATCATTCACTAAGGGTCGAAGAGCAAGTATTTTTACGGCTCTTGGCATTGGTTTTGGAATATTTGTTCATTGTTTTTTTGCTATCTCTGGAATTTCATTGTTAATTTATAGCAATGATGAAGCAAAATTATTCATTAAAATTTTTGGTGGCTTGTATTTACTATATATAGGCCTAAGTTTTTTTATTTTTAAAAGCTCTTCAGATAGCAACGAACCAAAATCTTTATTACAGAACCCATTTCTTATTGGGTTAATTACTAACTTATTAAATGTTAAAGCGTTTTTATTTACTGTTTCCCTGTTCTCTTTAATAAATCTTGGTCCTAATTTTTTTGAAGCACTAATATATTTACTCTATTTTCCTATCGTGACTGCTGGATGGTTTTCATTTGTAAGTTTTGCACTTACTCACGATTCTTTTGGGAATGTCTTTAGTAAGTATTCTAATAACATACAGATTATTTCTTCTTTGTTTATTTTGGGTTTAGGAATATTATTATTGATTCAAACGTTTTATGGACTTCGCTAAACTTTTAAATTCAGTCAATTCAATTGAAGAGGAATTTCCTCCAGTGCATCTTTGGAACCCAGAATTATGCCAAGGTGTTGAGATGAAGATTGATAGGGAAGGGAATTGGTTTTACCAAGGATCCATCATAGATAGAAAAAAATTAAAAGTTTTGTTTTCTAGGATTTTAAAATTAGAGAATAGTAAATACTTCTTGGTCACACCTGTTGAAAAAGTAGCTGTTAAAGTTGATCTTGCTCCTTATATGATTGTTGATTATGAAGTTGATGATAGTAAAACAAAAATTATTTTAAAAACAAACTTAGATTTATCTATACCTTTAGATAAAGAACATCAATTGGAACTTAAGAAGATTGGAAATGAAAATATTCCATTTGTTTATGTCAGAGATGGGATAGAGGGCTTTATCTCTCGCTCCGTTTACTACTCTTTGATAGATATTGCTCTTAGCCAGGAAAATGATTCTTCAGATGAGCTAATATTAAAAAGTTTTAACTGTTTATTTAGCCTAGGCGAGGTTGCTTAAAAAAAATTTAATTAGTGCTATTATCAATCCACTCATTGATATATTTTTCAAGAGTATCAAGGGGCAAGGCTCCTCTTTTTAAAATCTCGTGATGAAAGTCTTTAATATCAAAGTTATCTCCAAATGCTAATTCTGCATTTGCTTTTAGTTCCAATATTTTTAGTTGACCGATTTTGTATGCAAGTGCTTGACCAGGCCAATTAATGTATCTGTCAACTTCATTCAAAACATCTTGTTTTGTTTTAGCTGAATTATTAAGAAAATAATTTATAGCGTCCTGTCTGCTCCAATCAAAATAGTGCATTCCCGTATCAACGACAAGCCTTATTGCTCTCCACATGTCATAGGTAAGCTGACCAAATTTTGAGTATGGATCTTTATAAAGACCTAAATCATACCCAAGTCTCTCGCTGTAAAGTCCCCAACCCTCAACATAAGCAGTTATGCCTCCATATTTTCTAAAATTTGGTAAATCTAATTCCATTGCCAACGCAATTTGCAAATGATGTCCAGGCATCGCTTCATGTACACTAAGAACTTCAATTTCATATTTAGGCCTCACTTCAGGTCGATAAAGATTTACAAAGTAATATCCTGCACGAGAACCATCTGCAGCTGGACGTTGATAATAAGCAGTTGTTGTATCGGGAGCACTTTCCATAGGAATAGGTTTTAGTCCATAAGGCATTGATGGAAGAAATTTAAATAGTTTTACTAATTCAGGATCAATTCTTTTTGATGTTGCTAGGTATGCTTCAAATAAATCTTCTGAAGTATCATAGTAAAACTTAGGATTAGAACGTAAATCATCTAAAAAAGCTTTATACGAACCATCCCATTTAACTTCCTCTATTACCGCCTCCATTTCTTTTCTAATCCTATCAACTTCTGCTAATCCAATTTCATGAATCTTTAATGGAGTAAGATTAGTGGTGGTAAATTTCCTTGCCAAGAATTCATAATATTCTTTGCCATTTTTAATTTCTTTTATACCGATGGATGTTCTGCAAGCAGGTAAATAATCTTCTTTAAAAAATGTGTGAAGACGAGCATAAGCAGGAATCACTTTAGTTTTTATTACATCAAGGGCTTTTAATTGTATTTCCCTAGACGAATCTATCTCGTTATCTATATTTTGAAAGACTCTATAGAAAGGGCTATCTTTTGGTTCAATAAAAACTTGCAACGCAATTTGTTTATAAACTTTTTCCATAAGAAATCTTGGCGGAACAATCCCTTGATCAATACCAATTCTTGCTTTTTCAATTGCATCATCAATTAACGTATTTATTTTTGAAAGTCTTTCAATCCAATCTAAAAAATTCTGTTTATTTCTAAGGGGAATTATGCTCGTTGTTTCATGTTCTAATTGAATACCGCCCCTGTGACTAAATGGCATTAAAAATTTTTTAAATGTATGAGCTTCTATTGAATTTTCATATTGTTTTTTAAAAAGAAGATAATTAACTTGATTTTCTTCACTAAAATTTTTTGTCTCAAATTCTTCCAATTGACTTAACACTTGTAATTCAATCTGATGATTTGAATTAATTTTTTCAATTGAAGTATCCGACCAATTTGTATTGTTGGTAAGGTCTCCCATGCTGGAAGCATAGACTGGGTTATCAGCTATCATTCTTTCCCATTCTGAATTTAGCAGAGAATTAAATTGAGCCTGATGATTTTCTGTTGAACACCCTATTAGTAATATTAATAAAGCATAGGGTGTAATACTTCTCATTACATATTTGGGTAATTAGGACCACCGGTACCTTCGGGGGTTACCCAAGTAATATTTTGAGATGGATCTTTAATATCGCACGTTTTGCAATGAACGCAATTTTGTCCGTTGATAACAAATTTTGGTTCATTATCTTTTTCTACAACTTCGTAAACACCAGCTGGACAATATCTTTGTGCAGGTTCGTCATATACAGGCAGATTCTGAAGTATTGGTATGGTTGAATCTTTAAGTGTTAGGTGACAAGGCTGATCTTCTTCGTGGTAAGTGTTGGAAAGAAATACAGAACTAAGCTTATCAAAACTGATTTTACCATCAGGTTTTGGATATTCTATTTTTGGCATATCAGCAGCAGGTTTCATGCAGGCATAGTCTGGAGTTGTATGTCTTAGAGTGAAAGGGAGTTTGCCTCTGAATATCAATTGATCTATTGCGTTGAAGGCAGCTCCAATTAGAGCACCAAACTTATGGAACATGGGTCCAAAGTTTCTTGATTTGTAGAGCTCTTCATGGATCCAACTTGATTTTACTAAATTATTGAATTGAAGATTGCTATCATTATCAATATTTTTAAAAATGGCTTCTGCAGCAAGCATTCCAGATTTCATAGCTGTATGAGTACCTTTAATTTTTGAGAAAATCAGTGTTCCAGCATTGTCGCCTACTAAAACACCACCCGGAAATTCCATGCTTGGAAGTGATTGAAGACCACCTTTAATAAGTGCTCTTGCTCCGTAAGTAACTCTTTCTCCTCCTTCTAGATAACGTCTGATTGATGGGTGAGTTTTCCAAGTTTGAAATTCATCATAAGGACTAAGATGAGGATTTTCATAATCCAGTGGAACGACGTATCCTAAATATACTTCGTTGTTATCTGCATGATAGAGGTAAGATCCAGCGGGAGTATTTTTAGCACTAGGCCAGCCATTCGTGTGGATAACAAGACCTTCTTCGTGCACTTCATCCTTAATTTTCCAAATTTCTTTAAATCCAATTCCATAATGCTGCGGATCTTTATCTTTATCTAATTTAAATTTTGATATTAATTGTTTACCTAGATGACCTCTGCAGCCTTCACCAAATATTGTATATTTAGCTTTAATATCTATCCCTGCTTCGTATCCTGGTTTCTGTTCTCCGTTTAAACCAACACCCATATCTCCAGTTCTAACGCCAACAACTTTATCTCCTTCGTAGAGGATCTCACTTGCAGGAAAACCGGGAAATATTTCAACTCCCAAATCTTCTGCCTGGGTTGCGAGCCATCGACAAAGATTTGCAAGACTGGCTACATAATTTCCATGATTATTCATGGGTGGCATTACAAATGAAGGAATAGGGAAGCTGAATTTTTCAAACATAAACATTAACTTATCTTTTTTAACTGGAACGTTGAGAGGACAGTCTTTTTCTTTCCAATCTGGAATAAGTTCATTTAAAGCTGTCGGTTGAAATACATTTCCTGAAAGTATATGAGCGCCTATTTCAGAGCCTTTTTCAAGAAGACATATTTCTAGGGATTTATCATTTTCTTTCGCTAGCTGAGCAAGTTTAATGGCAGCGCTTAGGCCAGATGGACCTCCGCCAACGATGACGACATCGTATTCCATAACTTCTCTTTCCATAGATTACTCCCTCTTTTTTTAGTGGTAAAAAAACATTACAATTATATCCATATAAATCATGTAATTAATGATATTATATCAAAAATTAATAATAAATTATAACTATTCAAAATAATATCAGATTAAAAGAGCCCCATCTATGAAAATTTTAGTTCCAATCAAGCGTGTAGTAGATTATAACGTGAAAGTAAGACCCTTAGGTGATCAATCTGATGTAGATCTGAATAATGTAAAAATGGCAATGAATCCATTTTGTGAAATTGCTGTTGAAGAAGCTGTTAGACTCAAAGAAGCAGGAACTGCAACTGAAGTTGTGGCTGTGACTGTTGGTAAATCAGACTCTCAGGAACAGCTTAGAACTGCATTAGCTCTGGGAGCTGATAGAGCTATATTAGCAGAAACAGACTCACTTTTAGAACCTTTAGCTATAGCGAAAGTTCTTTCAAAGGTTATAGAAGAAGAATCTCCGCAATTAGTCATTTTAGGTAAACAGGCGATTGATGGAGATAACAATCAAACTGGCCAAATGCTTGCTGCTATGTTGAATTATTCCCAAGCAACATTCGCATCAGAAGTCATAATTGATGAAGATTCTGCATCCGTAACTCGAGAAATAGATGGCGGCCTTCAAACAATCAAGGTCTCTCTTCCAGCTATCATTACAACTGACTTAAGACTTAATGAGCCGAGATATGCATCTCTTCCAAATATTATGAAAGCTAAGAAGAAAGAATTGGATGTCAAACCAATTGAAGAAATGGGAGTTGATATAAACAATAGAATGGAATTATTGTCCGTTGAACTCCCTGCATCTAGACAAGAGGGTATTAAAGTTGAATCAGTTGAAGACTTAGTTAGTAAATTAAAAGAAGAAGCAAAGGTGATTTCATGAGTATATTAGTTATAGCAGAACACGATAACGCAAATTTAAAGCCTGCAACCTTAAATACCGTTGCTGCGGCTAAAGAATTGAATGGTGAAGTACACCTTCTCATTTCTGGCAATTCCTGTCAAAGTGTTGCTGATGAAGCAAGCGGAGTTGAAGGTATTTCCAAGATTCTTATCTCTGACAATTCTGCTTATGAAAATCATTTAGCTGAAAGCACAGCTAATCTAATTAAATCAGTTGCTGGCAATTATTCTCACATACTTGCAGCAGCAACAACATTTGGAAAAAATGTTTTACCGAGACTGAGCGCATTGCTAGATGTGCAACAAATATCAGAAATTACAGAAATTGTTTCTGAAGATACTTTTAAAAGACCTATATATGCAGGAAGTTGTATTGCAACAGTTAAATCAAACGATTCGATAAAAGTTATTACAGTCAGAGCTACAGCCTTTGATCCTGTAAATTCGTCCGGTGGTTCTGCATCAATTGAAAATATTGATGCTGATAACATTTCTGATTTAACATCCTTTGTCGGAGAAGAGATTGCTCAGAGTGACAGACCAGAGCTAACAGCAGCTAGTATTGTAATTTCAGGTGGAAGAGGCATGCAATCTGGTGATAATTTCCATCTCCTGGAGGCAATTGCAGATAAGCTTGGTGCAGCTGTGGGTGCTTCTAGGGCTGCCGTAGATGCAGGTTTTGTTCCGAATGATTATCAGGTTGGTCAAACGGGCAAAATTGTTGCACCAGATTTATACATAGCTGTTGGTATAAGCGGTGCCATTCAGCATTTAGCCGGAATGAAAGACTCAAAGGTAATTGTGGCTATAAATAAAGATGAAGATGCGCCTATTTTTCAGGTTGCTGATTATGGATTGGTAGCAGACCTATTTAATGCTTTGCCAGAGCTTTCAGAACAACTCTAACCTATTGATTTGAAGTAATATTTAATCCGAGCCTTTCAATATTTTGACTGGCTGATCCATTAATTAGCTCACATTCTTTTGCAAGCAGGCAATATCTCCATAAAACGTAATCCTTATCCACTCCCGCACCTCCGTGAAGGTGCTGAGCAGAATAACTTATTTTATGACAAGCATTTCCAGCCCAGATTTTTGACACTAATGCATCATTTTCGCAATCAAGATTTATATTCAAATTTGTTGATGCTTGTTGATTAACTAATCTCAAGCATTCAAGTTCAATAAAACAGTCTGCTGCCCTGTGTGAAACTGCTTGAAAAGTTCCTATAACTCTGCCAAATTGCTCTCGTTCAGATGTGTATGATGCAATTAAAGATGTCATTTTGTTAGTTACCCCAAGAGCTATATAACTCCTCATTACCATATTTATTTGTAATAAGTATCTTAAGGTTTCCAGTCCACGACCTTCTTGATGAACTATATCAGATTGCTCTATTGACACATTATTAAGCTCTACTTTAAATAAAGGGGAGTTGGCTGTAGAAGTTAGTTGAGTTAATTTAACATTATCGGTTTTCACAAGGACGAGGATCACACCTTTATTTGAAGATGCGGAAATTAAAATACCTTTAGCTAAAGAAGATATTTCAGAAAGATATTTTGAACCATTAATAATTACTTTATCACCATCAAAAACTGCTGTAGTAGTTGGATTTTCTGGGTCATGGTTTAGCGGTTCTAAAATAGCTGACGTATATATTTCACCTTTAGTTATAGATGAAATAATAGATTGATGATTGTCATTTTTACTAAATTTTTGAAGTGTTTGAGCAACATCAACTAAACAACCAGTTAAACTCAATGGAACAGCATAAAAACCAAGACACTCAAAAAGAATACCTAGATCATATAAATCTTCGCCACTACCATTTAATTTTTCATTGATACCAAGTCCTAAATATCCATTAGTTGCAAGAAAATCATAAAGGTTTTCGTCATGCTTAAACTCATTATCAAATTCCTTTAGCTTTTCTGGAGAGCATTTTTCAGAGAAAATTTTGTTCAGAGATTCTCTTATCTCTCGTTGGTGACTTAATTCTGAAAAGTCCACTAACGACTCCTTGGCATGAATAAACCTGCCATCGCAATAATATCTCTTTGAACTTCATTGGTGCCACCTCCAAAAGTTAATATAGATGCTGTTCGGTACATTCTTTCAAGACGCGCATTTAGAATTTTTAATTCCGAATCATTTTTTAAGATACTTAGCTCACCCATAATTTCCATCAAAAGTCTGTAAGCCTCTATAAAAAATTCAGATCCGTAAACTTTAGCCACTGAAGCCTCTGCCATATTGAGATGATCAGATTCCATAATCCATGTCTGTTTCCAGCAAATTAGTTTTAATGCTTCAATTCCGGAGTGAATTTGAGCAAAATTTTGTTTTACCCATGACAAATCAGTTAAAGATTGATCATTACCAATTTTAGTATTTTGAGCTAATTCTAAAACGTTCTTATAAAGTTCTTCAACAGGACCATGATTAACCAATGCAAGTCGCTCTAAGTTTAATTGACTAGTTATTAGTGACCATCCTTGATTAACTTCTCCAACTAGATGTGATTCTGAGACTTTGATATTTTCATAGAATGTAGCATTAGTTCTTACATCCCCCAAAGTGTTAATTGCAGTTAAAGAAAAACCAGGATCATCTGTTGGAACAATAAACATTGAAATTCCTTTATGATTCTTAGCTTCAAAATCAGTTCTTGCTGCAAGCCATATATAGTCTGAAAAGTTTGCCAAACTAGTCCACATTTTTTGACCATTTATAAGGTATCCATCTTTTTCTTTAATAGCTTTTGTTTGTAAAGAGGCCAAATCAGTTCCAGAATTTGGTTCAGAGTAACCAATACCAAATATTAATTTTCCTTGTAAAATTTTTGTTGCTATTTCTTCTTTAGCCCAATCAGATCCATACTCTGCTATCATTGGTCCCACTGATTCTGTTGTTAGAAATGGGAACGGGAAGCCAGTTCGCATTACAGTTTCAACGAAGATATATTGCTCAATTGGACTAAGCTCTTTGCCCCCAAACTTTTTTTTCCAACTAAGGCCTATCCAACCATCCGCACCCATAGTGAGCATAGCTTTTTTAAATTCTGGACCGCCACCCTCAAAATGTTCTGGTTTATTTAGCTCTGTTTTTAACTCAGGTGTAATTAATCCTTTGAAGTATTCTTGCAGCTCATCTCTTAATTTAGCTTGTTGTGTATTTAATTGTATTAACATTTGACTATTAGTATCTCATCTTCATTTCTCAAGGCAATATCTTCGTGTATTATTATTTTATGGAAAGTTACACAAAAACGATGGAAATACTCCATAAAAAACTACTCCAAGCAAGAACAAAAGATCAAGAAGACAGGATTGTTAATTTAATGCTAGCTGAAGCAAGGCGATATAGAAAAACAGAGGATTTGAAGCTACTTGATCTTAAAGATTCAAATTCGACTGCATAGTTTATTTTAATATTGCAATAACTTCTAAATGATCAGTATTTGAAAACTGATCAAACAATCCAATTGCTTTAATCTCTCTTTTTATAATTTTAAAGTCACGAAAAAAAGTTTCTGGATTACATGATATGTAAATCATATTTTTAAATTGATTAGATAAATTTATAGTTGCAATACTTAAGCCAGCTCTTGGAGGATCGACCAAAATATGGCTAAAGTTATATGAAGTTAAATCAATATTCTTTAATCTTCTAAATATTCGTTTATTACTCAGTGCTAATGCTGTCTCATTGTCAGAAAGTCTTGCGGTTTCTAAATTCGTAATACCATTTAATTCTATGGACTCTATCAATAGCTTAACCGCATGACGATTATTTTCTGTTGCAAATACTTTATTGAATTTTGAAGCAAGGGGGAGGGTGAAGCCTCCACAGCCACAATAAAGTTCAAGTAGATCCTTTGAGCCTTTTAAATAATCTGTAATAAAAGAAATCATCATCGAATAAAGGTAGAAATTAGGCTGAAAAAAAACTACATCATTTTGTAATATTTCAAAGCTAGAATTTTTGTATTTACATATTATTTTTAAATTTTCTTTATCAGTAGTAATTTTTTGATTTTTACTTCTTCCAATGATAGAAAGATTTTTAAATTTAGCTTGAATAACTTTAGCTTCAATACTCCATTCATTCTTAAGTTTTTTGTGATAAATCATGGTAGCTAAAACATCTGATCCTGAAGATCTAAAATTAATTTGAAATAATTTTGATTTTAAAATGCTCGATTTATTAATATATTTTAACAATTTTGGCATTATTTTTTGGATGCTATGATGAGGAATTTTAGATACATCCATATGTATTTTTTTCCCATCTTCAATCATTGTGTATGAGCTTTTACTAATACCGAACTCACATCTAGCCCTGTAACCAGAAGCAGGTGATAAAAATATTGAAGGTTTAATATCTGATAAAGATGATAGCTCAAGACAAAATTTAGAGAACTTATTCATATCAAATTTATTACGAGTATAATAAACCCAATAAATACAATGTTTAGGGTTAAAAATAGCATTATAAATTTAGAAACCGTTAAATTATTAAGATCACTTTGAAGATCTTTTGAGGTGCGAACACCCATTAACGATGCTAGGATCCTTTTAAACCACATATTATGACAAGCAAGATTATCACAATTACTAAGACTGCCGAAGAGTATTTATCTAAGCTGATAGCAGAGAAAAATGAACCTGGAACTGCTGTAAGGGTTTTTATCTCTGATCCAGGGACCGCAAATGCTGAAACATGTTTGGCTTATTGTAAACCAGATGAGCTTGTTGCTTCTGATACTCTTATATCGCTTCCAACGCTTTCAGTTTACGTTGAAGAGCGAAGCATCCCATTTCTCTTAGACGCAGAGGTGAATTATGATGTTGATAATTTTGGAGGCCAATTAACTATCAAAGCTCCGAATGCTCGATTACCTAACATTTCTCCTGATAGTCCTCTTGAGGATAGAGTTAATTATGTTATTTATAATGAAATTAATCCCATGTTAGAGTCCCATGGAGGTTTAGTTAGTTTATTAGAAATTACCGATGATAAGTTTGCAATTCTTCAATTCGGAGGAGGGTGTCAAGGCTGTGGCATGGTTGATGTAACTCTAAAAGATGGAATCGAGAAAACTCTTTTAGAGCAGTTACCAGAGTTAGCTGGTGTAAGAGATATGACAGATCACTCTATGGATGAAAACGCATTTTACAGAGAAGAATAGACTGAGACTATTATTCCAATCTTTGGATGATCAAAATAGTGAACTTCATTTTTAAAAATTCTTCTCTCCTCTTTTAACAGATATTTCACTTCATCTAATCTTATTAGTGGCTCACTGAAGGCTTCCTCTGTATTGATTTTAGGTTTTACAATTTCACCTTTCTTAAAAATTTTTGTATTTATTTTAATATCATAGTCTTTTATCTCATCAGGAATTGAGTCTTTCAAAGCATCAAGTTTAATTTTATTTATAATTTTTTTATCTTTATTAGAGCTTAAATTGCCGTCTAAATATGCAATTACATCAAGATGAAGATATCTACTTTTATACAGTTTGATTAGAAGTCCATTATTGTCAAAAATTTCATGTATGTATGGAGCATTTTCCTTTGATAAAGCTGGTTGAATCCATGACTCTTTGTGCAGAATCTTGAACTCTTTTCTGCGATCAAGTCTTCTATAAATATTATTAAGTTGATCAAGCTTAGATTTTTTTTCAAACCACTTACTTTCGTCTATTAGGGAATTGGTTTTTATATTAGTTAATGTGGATGATTCTTTGTTATTAGTATTTGATTCATTAATAGTCATTATATCAACTGAAAACTCATTTTCTTCAAAGTCAAACGAGTTGATTATTGATTTTTCATTGAGAGAGATTTCTAATTTATCTTGTAAAGTAATAGTATTTATATCTTCGATATTTAGTTTTTGTGATTCAAGTTGCTCATTTCCAATTACTTCTAGTTGCTCAAATACAACAATCTCAACACTATATACTTCATTATCATTTTTAGCATTAGAGCAAAAGCTCGCAAAAAAAATTAGAGAGAGTGTAATAAATTTATAAAAGTTCATTTAATAATTTGGCTACGGCAGAGCGCTTATTCATATTTTCCGTAACATCTAGAGTAATCTTATTTTCATTTTTAAGCTTTATCTTAGCTGATCCTGATTGGATCAATCCAACTAATTTTTTATATACTTGATCAGTTAAATTATTATTAAAGGTAAACATTGCATTCTGTTGATTAGAGTAGATTTTTTTAATACCTACATTTGCTGCAATGATCCTTAACTTTGAATTCTCAATTAGATTCAATATCTCACTATCTGGTTTTCCACATCGATCTTTAAGATCAATTAATATTTGATCAATTTGTTCAGATGTTTCAGCATCATTCAATGATCTATAAACTTTCAACCTTTCATTAGCAACTGGAAGATATGTATCGGGAATTAAAGCACGATCATTAAAATTAATTTCTGTATCAAGGATTGGCTCCTTTTGATGTCCTTTGATGTCATTAACAGCATCCTTTAACATTGATAAGTACATACTTAGCCCTATAGCCTCTATATGGCCGCTTTGTTTAACTCCTAAAAAATCACCAGCCCCTCTAATTTCAAGATCCTCTTGAGCAATAAAATATCCCGACCCTAAATCAGAATACTTTACCAATGAATCTAATTTTGCTTTAGGTCCTTTCTTTAAGTCCATGTTTGGAATTAGTAAATAACAATAAGCTTGGCGCAATGATCTTCCAACACGACCTCTTAATTGATGTAATTGCGATAGACCAAATTTGTGAGCATCAATGACAATCATAGTATTTGCATTTGGAATATCTAAACCCATTTCAACAATTGTTGTACAAATAAGAATATCTATTGAATTTGCGTTAAAGCCATTCATTGTGTTTGTAATTAATTTTTTTGATAATTTTCCATGAGCAATGCCTACATTTGCCTCCGGTGTAAGATCTGTAATTTGCTTTTTCAATTGCTCCATTTTTGAAATATCATTTTGAACTATGAAAACCTGCCCACCCCTAGATATTTCTCTATCGATAGCATTTTTAATAATTTGTTGATTTTGTATATTTAAAAAAGTTTTTACACTTAATCTTTCCAGGGGAGGAGTATATAGATAAGAAAAATCTTTTAATCCAGAATAGACAAGATTCAATGTTCTGGGAATAGGCGTTGCAGACATATAGAGGATATGAGTTGTTGATTGTCTTGATTTAATAATCTCTTTTTGTTTTGTCCCAAATCGATGCTCCTCATCTATTATTAGTAGACCAAGATTATCAAGAGAAATTTCACTATTAAGCAATGTATGTGTTCCTATTAAAATATCAATTTTTTTATTTTTAAAATCTTCGTAAATCTTTAGTTTATTTTTTTGGGATGTATGTCTTGTAAGAAGTTCTATATTAATTGGAAAGTTATAAAATCTTTTTGCAAAACTTTCTAAGTGTTGTTTGGCTAAAATAGTACTAGGAGCTAAAAGCATTACCTGTTTTTTTGCATGGACAGCTACAAAGGCTCCGCGCATTGCAATTTCAGTTTTTCCAAAACCAACATCACCGCATATCACTCTATTCATTGGCTTGATCAATGAAATATCTTTTATAACATCATTAATACAATTTATTTGATCCCCCGTCAGTACGTATGGGAAATCATTATCAAACTTGTTATAAGAATTTTTGTTACAGATCAGCTGGCAGGACGATGCAACTGAACGCCTTGATTCGATGTCTAGAAGCTCTGCAGCATGATCAAGAGCTTTTAATTTAGCTTTTTCTTTTTTTATTTTCCATTTATTTGATGACAATGAATCAAGGGGTATCCCTTGAGTCTGTGTTGTTTGAAATTTTGAAACTAAATACGCTTGCCTAATTGGAACATATAAAATTTCCTTTTCATGATATGTAATTTTTATGTATTCCTCCTCACTGGTATTTGTTTTTAAAACTTTTAGACCTTCATAAATTCCAATACCATAATCAACATGTATAACCAGTTCATTATCAAGAAATGGATTTTCAAAATTTTTGATAAGCGAATTATCAATTTGTGAGCTACTTTTTTTAGTAAAAATTTCTGAGCTGAAAAATTCATCGAGATTGAGATGAATAAAACTGCCATTTTCGTTTACGAATGATCGAGCTGATGCATGAAAACAACTAAATATTCCATCTCTTATCTTGAAAGGAATCGTTGTAGTATCTATTTTATATTTTTTGTTAATTTCATCTAATTTTGTTTGTTCTGACGAGGTAATTAGAAGTGAAGCTAATTCTCCATTATTTTGTTTGTTAACTAACTCTTTTAACTGTAATTTTTTTTCTTTTTTGTTATCCAATAGGGCGTTATCACTTGTGAGAGTAATTTGTTTTGCCGAATCCAAATAACATTGAATTTCTTCCACTTGAAATATGTAGTCATCTGGTTTCATTAACGGTCTTGATACATCAATTGACTCTTCCTGATATCTATCTTCTACAAAAATCATATGAGAAAGTAATATTTCATCAATTTTGTTTGATTTAATAAGGCTAAACTCAGGAAAAAAATCTATTAAATTTGAATTACCTGTCTGAATCAGCGGATTATATATTTCATACCCTTCGGGATATTTACCATTAACTAAAGTTTGAAATATTTCACAATGCCTTTCATCGTGTTTTTGAAAATAGTCTCTCCAGTTTGATTTAAATTTTTTTATAGATTCATCATCTAATCTGATCTCTGAACCACTAAAGAGTCTAAACTTAGATAATTTATCAATCATATGTTGTGATGAAGGATCGAATATTCTTATTTCATCAATTTGATCTCCAAAAAAATCAACTCTTAGGGGTTGTTTATGAAATCCAGAGTATAAATCAACGACACCGCCTCTTACTGTGTATTCATTGATTGCAGTTACTTTATCTACTCTTTGATAATTCAAATCTTCTAAAATAGCTGTTAAATCTTTAATAGAGAGTGAATCTCCAAGCCTAAATTGCTTTTTTGCAAGAAAGTTATTTTTCGACGGCAACTTTTCAAATAAGTTTATGATGCTTGTCACTACAATTTTTAGATTTTTTTTGTCTGAATTTAATAGCTTTAGTCTGTCTTGAATAATCGAATCTGTGGTGGAGAATCTGTCATATGGTAAAATTTCCCTTTCTGGATAATATCCGATTGATGAATCATCTAGTAACAGCAGTAATTCATTTTTTAACAATCTAGCCTCTTTATCTGACTCACAGAAATATAAAATTTGTTTATTTTCTAACTTTGAGCACTTGATAAGTTCGAAAGCTATAGATTGATGCTGTTTTTCTAACATATGGTGAAGTATAATTTGCGCCTAAATAATAATCTAAAAAACAGGAACACTAACATGGATATAAGTTTTTCAGAACAAGATCTTCAATTTCAAGAAGAGATCAGAGCTGGTTTAAATGGAGCAGAGTATCCCGCTCATGTAAAAGAGAAGCAGGAAAAAGGAATAAATTTTTCTAAACAAGATGTAATTGATTTTCATAAATTCCTATCAAGTAAAGGCTGGATGGGTTACAACTGGCCAGTTGAATATGGAGGAACTGGATGGTCTCCTGTTCAAATTTATCTTTTCCTTAATGAGCTAGCTCTTGCTCAATCTCCAACAATTCTCCCTTTTGGTGTTGGCATGGTTGGACCGGTAATATATACATTCGGCACTCAGGAGCAAAAAGATAGATTTCTTCCAGATATTCTTAATTTTGATACTTGGTGGTGTCAAGGTTATTCAGAACCAGGTTCAGGATCCGATTTAGCTTCACTTAAAACTAAAGCTGTTTTAGATGGAGATCAATATATTGTTAATGGTTCAAAAACCTGGACAACCCTTGCTCAAAATGCAGATTGGATTTTTTGCTTAGTTAGAACTGAAACAACCCAAAAGAAACAAGAGGGCATTTCTTTTTTATTAATTGATATGAACACTCCTGGTATTGAAGTCAAACCAATTATTACAATTGATGGTGATCATGAGGTAAATTCGGTTTTCTTCACAGACGTTAAAGTACCAGCTGATCAGTTGATTGGTGAAGAAGGTAAAGGCTGGACTTATGCCAAATTTTTATTAGCCCATGAGAGATTTGGAATTGCAGGAGTACCAGTAGTAAAAGTACAAATTGATAGATTAAAAAATCTTACTGCTGAATATAATGATGCTGACTTAAATAGAAAAATAGCTGAATTAGAGATTGATTTAGAGGCTTTGGAATTTACAGAGCTTAGAACATTAGCTGCAATTGCAGAGGGTGGTCACCCAGGAGCTGAATCTTCAATTCTTAAAATTCGAGGTACTGAAATTCAACAAAGATTAACTGAACTTTATGTTGAAGCTGCCGGACAATATATACTTCCATATGAGGGACCAGATGGTTTTGAGTCAAATAGAACTCCCTCAGGCCCGGAATATGCTAGTCCGTCTGTTGCTCAATATTTAAATTATAGAAAAACATCAATTTATGGTGGCAGTAACGAGATTCAAAAAAATATAATCGCAAAAGCAATCTTAGGAGTTTAAGTATGAACTTAAATTATTCTGATGAGCAGAACATGCTTAGAGAGCAAGTATTGAAGTTCTGCGAAACAAACTATGATTTTATAGATAGAGAAAAGATTTTAGAATCTGATAGTGGTTTTAGTAAGGATAATTGGCAACAATTTGCTGAGCTTGGTTGGCTAGCTGTTCCTTTTAAGGAAGAAAATGGAGGGTTTAATTTTGGACCCGTCGAACTAACTGTACTATTTGAAGAATTTGGTAAAGCGCTTGTTGTTGAGCCATATCTTAGTTCTGTTGTGATGAGTGGAACGATTATAGAAAATTCAAATCATAAAAATAAGTCTTCAATCATTGAAAAGATAATTTCTGGTGAACACCAAATATCAGTTGCCTATGCTGAACCAAATATAGGATACAAATTTTTCGATTGCTATGCTTCAACATCTGTTAATAACAATATTCTGTCCCTTAATGGAACTAAATCTCTTGTTTTAAATGCTGGCAATGCTAGTCAATTTATAGTTCTTGCAAAACATGATGGTTTGTCAGCTTTAATAATGATTGACGCAGAAGTTGATGGTTTATCAATTCAAAGCTTTAAAACTATTGATGGTCAAACATGCGGTGAATTAACTTTTGAAAATGTTTCGATAGATACAGATTCTATAATAGCCTCCGGTGTTGATGCGGAAGCACTGTTTAATAAAATGATGGATCTGTCAATATTGTGTATAAGCGCTGAGGCTGTGGGTGCAATGAATGCCTCATATATGAAAACAGTTCAATATACCAAAGAGCGTGAACAATTCTCTCAACCGATAAGTAATTTTCAAGTCCTGCAACATAGAATGGTAGATATGTTCATTGAAACTGAATTGACAAAGTCACTATTAATCAAAGCAACCTTACAACTTGATTCAAATGATCCTAATGCAGAAAATACTATTTCAGCATTGAAAGTTCAGGTTGGCAAGGCAGGACGTTTAATTGGTCAGAATGCTGTTCAACTTCACGGGGGCATGGGAGTAAGTAATGAAATGTCAATAGGCCATTACTTAAAAAGATTTACAGCTATAGACTCAATGTTTGGTAATACTCAGTATCACATAAATAAATATCAAACAAATCAATAGGAATGACTGATCTCACAAAAAATCCAGACTTACGTTCTCGAGAGAAAATTGATGATTATTTTGGTGATTGGAAATGGAGAGAGGGTCTAGCAGAATTGATGGTTCCAATTATTGGGCGCCTATATAGACATGGCGTTCATGTAATGATTTATGGTCAATCACTTGTAAATAAATCTGCTATTAATATTATGCATGCCCATAGATTTGTAAGGCAGATTGAAGGAAACGAATTCAGTGAACTGGAAAGTTTTCCATTACTTGAAAGGCTCAGCAAAATGGATTTACCAGATTGTGAGGTAGATATTGGCGAATTAGCTGTAAGATGTCCATTCTTCAATGATCTTAAGTCTAGTCCAGATTCCATAGATACTTTTCTTAAAGAGCAAATATCCTGTAAAGATATAAAAATTAACAGACCTGAAAAACCTCAAGACATCGTTTTGTACGGTTTTGGAAGAATTGGAAGATTAATGGCCAGAATGCTTGTTCAAACAACTGGTCCTGGTAATTACTTTAGACTAAAAGCAATTGTAGTAAGAAAAAATGGTAATAATGATTTGGTAAAAAGAGCAAGCTTATTAAGAAGAGATTCAGTTCATGGGCGCTTTGATGGCACTATAAGGGTTGACTTAGAAAATGAACTATTAGTTATCAATGGAAATCCTGTAAAGTTTATATATTCAAGCTCTCCAAACGAAATTAATTATTCTGAATTTAAAATTGATTCACCAATTGTTATTGATAATACAGGCATATGGAGGGATGAAAATGATCTCTCTCAACACTTAAAAAGTGGTGCTTCAAAGGTTATTCTGACTGCACCTGCGAAAGGAGATATAAGAAATATAGTTTTTGGTGTCAATGATTCTGCTCTTCAGGAATCGGATACTATTATTTCTGCTGCATCCTGTACGACTAACGCTATTGTTCCAGTATTAAAACTTATTAGTGATAACTATGGAATTTCAAATGGCCACATTGAAACAGTGCATTCTTATACAAATGATCAAAATCTTATTGATAATTTTCATAAGGGTGATAGAAGAGGAAGAAGCGCTGCATTAAACATGGTTATAACATCAACTGGTGCAGTAAAAGCAGTATCTAAAGCAATACCCGAACTTAAAGATAAATTAACTGGTAACGCTATCAGGGTTCCAACACCTAACGTAAGCCTAGCTGTACTAGTTTTAAATATTGATATATCCGTCACTCGAGATGATCTAAATAATTTCTTAAAAGAATCAGCCTTTACTAGTAAATATAGAGAAATTATTGGTTACACAAATTCACCAGAAGCCGTATCTACAGATTTTTATTCAAGCCCATATGCAACAACAATTGACTCGGAAGCAACTATTGCAGAAGGCAATCAAATCACACTTTATTGCTGGTATGATAACGAGTACGGCTATACAAAACAGGTCTTAAATTTAACAAAAAAAGTGGCCGCTATTGATCTTCAGAGATTTCCGAAACCAATAGATTAAGTAATATAATAAGACTATTTTTAACTTTCTATATAAACAATAGTAATAATTAATTATAATTAACACAGATTTTACTGAAGGGTGCTGTGATAAAAACCAAAAAAGGGCTCGATCTACCAATTTCTGGAATTCCGTGTTCGGAAGTCGATAACTCGACTGCTATAAATTCAATTGCTATCTTAGGATCTGATTATGTTGGTTTAAAACCAACCATGATGGTTGATGAGGGTGACGTAGTTTGCTCAGGACAAAAACTCTTTGAAAACAAAAAGAATCCTGGAACATATATTACAGCTCCGTCATCAGGAATCGTAAAATCTATAAATAGAGGTGAAAAAAGAAGATTCTTGTCTTTAGTAATTGATATTGATACCTCCATTGAACCTACTAAGTTCAATGTAAATGATTATGCTAATTCAATCGATTTCTTGGTCGATTCAGGTACTTTATCCTATTTTAGAACAAGGCCCTATAACAGAATGCCAAATCCTGATGAAATGCCATCAGCTATTTTTATTAATGCATGTGATACAAATCCACTATCTATAGATCCTTTTGAATTAATTAAACATGATCAAGAAAACTTTAATACTGGATTAGAGTTTATTAAATCTATTAACTCAAAGTCAAAAATTTATTGCTCATTTCAAAATGATAATTTTGATCAATCTATAGATGGCGTCCTATACGAGCAATTTAGCGGACCTCATCCCTCTGGTCTGGTTGGAACTCATATTCATTATTTATATCCTGTTGGGCAAAATAGAACTGTTTGGAATATATCATGGCAGGAAGTTATCTCTATTGGATATCTTATACAAAATAAAATTCTTCGTTCAGATAAATTCGTAAGTCTTGGTGGTCCGAATGTATTTGATCCGAAGATCTTAAAAATAAAATATGGCTCAAGTTTATTAGAAGCAACAGCAGGAAAAATTTCAGATAATTCAAGAATTATTTCTGGATCAGTTCTAAACGGACACACAGGCGATGGTGTTATGAATTATTTAAGCATTTTTGATAATCAGATTTCAGTCTTACCCGATGAATCCAATGATATTTTGTTTAACTGGGCAATGCCTGGCTCAAAACTTCACTCTAAATTACCTGCTTTTATTTCTGCATGGATAAAACCTGAAAAATACAATTTTAATGTGTCAATGAATGGAGGCAATAGAGCAATCGTTCCTATTTCTTCATACCAAGAAATTATGCCGTTAAATATTCTTATGACGCAGCTTCTTAAAAGTTTGATAACTTTGGATATTGAGTTAGGTGAAAAATTAGGAGTATTGGAGCTAGCCCCAGAAGATCTTGCGCTTGCGAGTTATGTTTGTCCTAGTAAATACGATTATCAATCAATTCTAAATTCTAATTTAGAGAAAATGTATGAGGAATTTAAATGAAGTCTTGGCTTAGATCAGTCAATGCTAGCATTAAACCTAGGTTTATGCCGGGAGGAACCCAAGCTAAATGGTTTCCTATTTATGATGCAATAGAAAACTTTATATTTTCATCTACTCACAAAACCATTAATCCTATTCACGTTAGAGATTCAATTGATATTCAGAGAATCATGGTTATTGTTTGGCTTGCTGCTTTTCCTGCAATGTTTTTTGGAATGTATAACATTGGTAATCAAACATTAGATTACTTTTCACTTGTTGGAGTCCAAAACTCAAACGATTGGCACCACATATTTATAAATTTTGTGGGCTATACAAATAATACCTTTTTTACAAAGATGTGGATCGGAGCCGTATATTTTATTCCAATATATGCAGTTACATTTGCTGTTGGTATTTTATGGGAAATTCTTTTTGCTGTAGTTAGAAAACATGAAATTAATGAAGGATTATTTGTTTCTTCAATTTTATTTGCTCTAAGTTGCCCACCTGATTTACCTTTGTGGCAGGCAGCAATGGGTATTACTTTTGGAATTGTTATAGGCAAAGAAGTATTTGGTGGAACGGGTAAAAACTTTTTAAATCCAGCCTTAACTGGAAGGGCTTTTTTATATTTTGCATATCCATCTCAATTGTCAGGAGACAAGGTTTGGATTGCAGGTCTCTCTGATACTGGGGTTGTTCCAGAAGGTTACAGTGGAGCTACTGCGCTTGGATATGCAGCTGAGGATGGGATACAAGGACTAACAGATAATTTTTCTTGGTTTGATGCTTTTATCGGAAATATTCCCGGATCTGTTGGAGAAACTTCTGTTATTGCCATAGCTATTGCCGCAGTCATTCTATTGGGAACAGGCGTTGCATCTTATAGAATAATACTAGGAACAATATTAGGAATGATTGTAATGTCATCAATTTTAAATATTGTAGGATCAGATACAAATCCTATGTTTTATGTTCCTTGGTACTGGCATTTTGTAATTGGCAGTTTTGCATTTGGATTAGTTTTTATGGCTACTGAGCCCGTTTCAGGCTCAGGTACAAATCTTGGAAGATGGATATATGGAGCTTTAATTGGAGTGACTGTTATTTTAATTAGGGTTATTAATCCAGCATTTCCTGAGGGAATGATGTTGGCAATATTATTTGCAAATCTTTTTGCACCAGTCATTGATCATATGGTTGTATCGAGTAATATTGCAAGACGCAAGAGGGCTTTATCATATGAATGATTCAATTGTAAGGACCCTAACAGTTTCATTTCTAGTATGTTTGTTTTGTTCTCTAATCGTTTCTTATGCGGCTGTAAATTTAAGAGATTTACAGAATCTAAACAAACTCAATGATCAGAGAATAAAAATTCTTAAGACTGCAGCAATTTATAGTCCAAATGAATCCATTGAATCGCAGTTTTCTCGGCTTACTCCAAAATTTGTAGACTTCTCAACTGGCGATCTTTTGGATCAATATGGCGATTATGATCTAAATACATATGATCCTGTTTATTTTTCAAAACAGCCAAGCCACTCAACTCCAATTCCATCTTCAGAAGATATTGCTATTGTTAAGAACAAAGAAAATATTGGTAAGATTTATTTACTGAAAGACTCCTCTGAAAATCTAGAAAAAGTTATTTTGCCAATTAGAGGGTATGGTCTTTGGGGAACTTTATATGGATATATTGCAATTGATAGTGACCTAAACACTATTAGAGGGCTTGAGTTTTATGCTCACAAGGAAACTCCGGGATTGGGGGCTGAGGTAGATAACCCTAAATGGAAAGCATTATGGGATGGAAAATCTATATATAAGAATGATCAGGTAGAGATTGAGGTTATTAAGGGCAAAGTTGATCCTTTGAATAAAATGGCAATATATCAAGTTGATGGGCTTTCAGGAGCAACTTTAACAAGCAGAGGAGTAACTAATATGTTGGTGTATTGGTTTGGTGAAAGCGGTTATAAAGAAACTCTTAAGAAAATTAATTATGAAAGTTAAGCAATACAAAGACGTTCTTTCAAAGCCACTAATTGAGGAAAACCCAATAACACTCCAAATACTTGGTATCTGTTCAGCTTTAGCTGTTACAAGCAATCTCTCTGTAACATTAGTGATGTGTGTAGCTCTTACCAGTGTTGTTTCCTTTTCAAATTTATTTATATCATTAATTAGAAATTATATTCCTAGCAGTGTAAGAATTATTGTTCAGATGACCATCATTGCTTCATTAGTGATTGTTGTTGATGAGTTACTCAAGGCCTATGACTATGAGACAAGTAAAAAACTCTCAGTATTCGTTGGCCTAATTATTACTAATTGCATAGTGATGGGAAGAGCTGAAGCTTTTGCTATGAAAGAAAAACCTTTCATAAGTTTTTTAGATGGATTAGGAAATGGTTTAGGATACAGCGTTATATTAATTGCTGTCGCTGTTGTAAGAGAGCTCTTTGGTGCTGGAACTCTAATGGGATATGAAATTTTTTCATTAGTCTCAAATGGAGGATGGTATCCAGCAAACAATCTTTTACTTCTCCCTCCAAGTTCATTTATTTTAATTGGACTGATGATATGGGGAATACGAGAGTATAAAAAAGATCAAATTGAGCCTAATGAATTCAAATTATCTGGTCATGCAACTGCTCCAGATTTAAGAAAAAAAGAAGCAAATGTTTGAACATTATGTAAATATTTTCATCACTACAGTTTTCATAGAAAACATTGCTCTTTCGGTTTTTCTGGGGATGTGTACTT
>CENU01144411.1_pt1 | contig 31219 bp, 25 predicted proteins | sample 361331 | NCBI WGS metagenome assembly CENU01 (sample SAMEA2619766, study PRJEB7988) | marine metagenome | isolation source: saline water (ENVO:00002010), including | reverse complement strand
GTCTCGCGACTACGATGAGCAGTTACAGGCCTGGATCGGGTGGCGAACGGTTTCTGTCCCCATGCGGCCTATGTACGAGCGCTTTGTCGAGCTGAACAATATTGGCGCTAGGGATCAGGGCTACGAGGATTTAAGCCAGATTTGGAAGGGCGGCTATGATATGGATGAAGCCGACTTTGACCTGGAATACGAACGTCTGTGGTCTCAGGTTGAACCCCTCTATGAATCCCTTCAATGTCATGTGCGCGCCAAGCTCAATGAGCAGTATGGCGATAGCCGCGTGCCCCTGGATGCTCCGATTCCTGCCCACCTGCTGGGCAACATGTGGGCGCAGACCTGGAGTAATATCTACGATCTGGTGGAACCCTATCCTGGGGTTGCATCCCTCGACGTCACGGCCAGCCTACAGTCCCAAAACTACGATGCTGTCCGAATGACTGAAATGGCAGAGGCGTTCTTCACCTCTCTCGGGCTGCCGGAACTTCCACAAAGCTTCTGGCAAAACTCCATGTTGACCAAGCCAGCGGACCGCGATGTGGTTTGCCATGCGAGTGCATGGGATTTGGATAATGGCAATGATCCGCGCATCAAGCAGTGCGTTGAGGCGAATGAAGACCAGCTCATCACGCTGCATCACGAACTCGGCCATATCTACTATTTCCTGTTGTACAAAGACCAGCGACCGTTCCTGAAGGGGGGTGCCCACGATGGCTTCCATGAAGCGGTGGGTGACACCATCGTGCTCTCGATGACGCCCGCTTACCTGCAGGCTCAGGGTCTTGTTCCGTCCGTGGCGATCAGCAAAGAGGCACTCATCAATCAACAGATGAAGCTGGCCCTGGATAGAATTGCCTTCTTACCCTTTGGCAAGCTGATGGATCACTGGCGCTGGCCAATTTTTACCGGTGAGGTTTCACCAGAGGACTACAATGAAAGCTGGTGGGCGTTGCGCAGGGAGTATCAGGGAGTAGCCCCACCGGTCCCACGGAGTGAGGCAGACTTCGACCCTGGGGCCAAATATCACATTCCGGCCCATGTTCCCTACATGCGTTATTTCTTATCTCATGTGATGCAGTTTCAGTTCCATCAGGCGCTCTGCGATGCGTCGGGCTATGAGGGCCCATTACACGACTGTTCAATCTACGGCAGCGAGGCAGCCGGTGAGCGTCTGGGGGCAATGTTGTCCATGGGTGCTAGTCAGCCCTGGCCCAACGCCATGAGAGCCATTACCGGTCAGGAGCGTATGGATGCCCAGGCTATCCTGGCGTATTTTGCGCCGCTCTCTGACTGGCTGGCGGAGCAAAACCAGGGAAGGCAGTGTGGTTGGTAGCGTTGTGAACGTTCTCGGCTAACTGGTCCAGCGGTCTGGGATCATATTCTCCACTAACTGGGTGATGCTGAAGGCGTTGAGGGATTTTTCTTCCGCTACCGCCAGGGCGAATTTGGACACCGCATTTGAGCGGGCAAAGACGGCTGCTTGGGGATACTTCTGCTTCAGCCAGAGCGCGGTTCTGATGTTGCCATGCTCATCGCCGGTGCCCAGGATGAAGGTCGTATTGCCGCCAGACAAATCGAGCTGGTTGGACAGCCGACGCCATACGTCAGGGTGGGAAATGTCCCCAACGAAAATTGAGAGGCGGTAATTTTCGCCCAAATCCTCCTGCTCTTGGACCACCATAACGCGACGCTCTGCATCCTGGTCGATCAGGGCCACATTAGAGAGACCGGTTCCGGCATGCTTTTGCAGCTGCTCGAGTACGGATTGTCCAAATCGGCCAAATCCGGCAATGACCACGTTGTCCGCTAGGGGGCTGCTGCGAAAATGTGGAATCAGATCGTTGCGGACGAAGCCAAGGGCCGCCAGGTGATAGGTGTTGAAAATAATGCAGTGACGACCGAGCTTGGTTCTAAGGATGGTGCGCATGAAGCGTAGATTGTGGCAGTGCACGACCAGGCGAAAACGCAGGTTCGGCGCAAGACCAAGAATACGCGTGGCGGCTTCAAAAGCCTGAAAGTCATTGTCTCCGAGCAGCAAGGCGCGCTTGGCGCGGTGTAGCTGGAGCTGCTCCAAGAGGAAACCCAGGGTGAGGTCACCTACCAGCGTCAGAGCACCATATTTTTGCTGCAGCTCCTGCTCACGAATTGGGTCAAAGTGGGTGTCGACGATAATGATTCGGGTGTCCACCTTCTGCTTTCGAAGCATGCGTAGGTAGCTGATGGTGAGTTCCCCAGAGCCAAAAATGACGATGTGGTCCCTCAGGTTTCGCAGCACCCACTGTCGAGGGTTGATGATCCGAATCACGGCTTCCACGGCGGCTGAGGCCGTGAGCAGGGGCGCACCAAAATAGGTGATCCAAAGCAGGGCGCGGGCCCACACAGGACCACCTTCGGGGACGCCAATATCTAGGCCGCCGACCACAAAGAGTCCCAATATATAGTACGCCTGGACGGCTAACCCTGACGCCCCTGCTTCGGGTCGTTGGCTTGGGTTGACGCCTGCGGCAAAGGCGATGAAGCCGAGGACAAAGAGGAGTCCGACGGCGATCCAGCGCCAGCCAAGGTTGCGTCCAGTGAAAGAGTCAGATTTCATATCGCCGTGAGCTGCCAAGTGCGAGTGCATTGTATGCCGAGGCGACGGCTATGTCTGGTCTCCTCGTTCAGGCGGTGAATCAGAGGCAGGGCACGGTTGGTTATTCTTTGATAAAGCGCATAACAAAGCGCTTTGTTTGACCGCGAATGCGGGGGTCGAAGACCGGTGCCTCAAGATCGTCATCAAAGTCCTTGAGTACATGGCTGCTCGCTTCCCAGCGAAAGCCCCGCCTGGTGATGTCGGCTAGCGCGAACTCCTCGTCGATGCGATGTTTGGCCTGAACATAGGCCGTCCCGCTCCCTGGGGGTGCCAAGTGATCGATCACCGCCAGGACGCCGCCGGGCTTTAGCAGGCGATGGGCCGCCGTTAGGAGGGCATCCGGCCCCACCGACCATCCAGGCCCTCGAAAATAGGCGTCATGATAGACCCGGGCGATGAGCACCATATCCAGCTCGCCATGAGGGAGGGCGATTTGATCTACGTCCTGGACCAGAACCTCCACCCTGGGAAGCCGAGACGGACCCTGGGACGTCGGTTGGAGCCGCTGCCGCAGCAGGCGAGGATTGGGTTGGGTAGCCTGGCTGTTGTGCAGGTAGATTCGGCCCCTTGGCCCCACGCGTTGATGTAGCAGTTCACTGTAATAGCCGTCGCCCGCGAACAGATCGATAATGCGCCACCCAGGCTGGGGGTCGAAGAAATCTAAAACCTCCTTCGGGCGGCTGCCCAGGTCCCGCTGTACATCAGCAGCGCTTCGCGATCCAGGCTCGCCCTGGGCCCTCAGCAGCCCAGAAAGAAGGGCCAGAAAGGCGAGAAGGACCGTGACACGTTTGATGTGTATGAGGTCACCCATGCTCTGACCCGTGGGCTAACGCAGATGACCGTGATCGGCTTTGATGAAGTCCGCGCCACGTTCGGCAATCATGACGGTTGGGGCATTGGTATTGCCGGAGGTGATGGTAGGCATGATAGAGGCGTCGACGACCCGGAGCCCCCTAACCCCCCGCACCTGGAGTCGGTCGTTCACCACGGCCATAGGGTCATTGCCCATTTTACAGGTGCCTACCGGATGAAAGATGGTGGTGCCCAGGTCGCCCGCGGCTGAGGCTAAGTCGTCATCACTGGTAATCTCCTGCCCTGGCTTGAGTTCCTTGGGCTTGAAGGGTGCTAGGGCGTCTGCCTGCATGATTCTGCGCGTGAATTTTAGGCCCGCAACGGCGACCCGAACGTCTTCTTCAGTACTGAGATAGTTCGGGGCAATTGCGGGTGCCGCCATCGGGTCGGGACCGCGAAGGCTAACGCTGCCCCGACTGGACGGCCTTAGGTTACAAACGGAGGGCGTAATTGCATTGTAGCGGTGCAGCGGGGAGCCGAATTTATCTAAGGATAGTGGTTGAACGTGCCACTCGATGTTGGCAGAGGCTTGGGTGTCGTCACTTTTCGCGAAAGCACCGAGTTGGGAGGGGGGCATGGTCATTGGCCCAGTTTTTTTCAGCAGGTACTCCAGGCCCATGGCGGCCATGCCCCAGGGGGTTCTGGCACGCTGGTTGAGCGTGACCGTATTTTCGACCTGATAAATGGTTCTTATCTGCAGATGATCCTGGAGATTGTTACCGACCCCCGGCAACGCGACGAGGGTTTTAATGCTGTGCTGCGTCAGCAGCTCAGGGTCTCCAATGCCGGATAGCTGCAGCATATGAGGCGAGCCGATGGCACCCGCAGCCATAATGACTTCGTTCTTGGCCTTGAACGCTTGAGATCGGCCCTCGACTAAGGCGCTCACGCCTTCCGCGACCGGCTCCCCACCTGCGTTGCTCAGGCTAAGGCTCGTGACCTGAGCCTCAGAGAGGATGGTTAGATTGGGGCGGTTGGCCACAGGGTCCAAGAAGGCTCTGGCACCGCTCCAGCGCCGGCCACCTCGCTGGTTCATCTGAAAGTAGGCATTGCCGAAATTATCCCCTCGATTGAACTCATCGATCTTAGGGATGCCGCACTCAGCTGCGGCGTCGCGCCAAACGTCAAGAATCTCCCAGTTCACCCGCCGTTCTTCCACTCGAAGCTCGCCGCCGCTGCCGTGGAAGTCGTCGGACCCGTGTTGATAGTCCTCAGATCGCCGGAAGATGGGCAAGACGTCCTCCCAGCCCCAGCCTTGATTGCCCAGTGAAGCCCAATGATCGTAGTCGCTGCGTTGACCGCGCATATAGATCATGGCGTTGATAGAGGAGCTACCGCCTATAACCTTGCCTCGGGCGTATCCAATACTGCGGCCGTTAAGCCCAGGGTCCTGTTCCGTTTGGAAACACCAATCTGTGCGCGGGTTCCCGATGGTGTATAGGTAGCCCACAGGGATATCAATCCAAAAGTAGTTGTCCTGCTTGCCCGCCTCTAGCAGAAGAACACGCTTGCTGGCATCTGCGGACAGGCGATTGGCGAGTACACAGCCCGCGGTCCCGGCGCCCACGATGATGTAATCGAAGGTATTCAAAGTCAGTCGAGGATGACTGGTCAGCTATGCTGCAGCGCCGGACAGGACAGAATATTTCAACCTTTGATAGCGCTCCGGTGGGCGTAGGCCAAGTTCAGACCTGACCTTGCCAATGGGCTGGGCCAGCTTCGCCTCCCAGTCTTGGCCGGGTAGCCACGCTGCTCGACGACCATCTCTGTAGGCCCGAAAGGCCGCGCTGAAAACGCCGCTACCGTAGCGCTGGGAAAGCTTGAAGCAGCCTATAAGACAGATAAAGCCAACACCTCGGTTCTTTGTCTGTGCATAGGTGAAGGCCAGAAGACAGGCTTCCCCCAGCTCATCACGGCCATAGTCGCTAAGGGTATGCCAGAGGTCGTGCATATCGCGCTGCCGTGCTCCGAAGCGAGCCAAGTCGTCGGGCAGCGCGGAAAGATTGGCTTCTTTGTCGCTGGCGGCGACCAGACCATCGGCGGAGATATTTTCCCGTTCAACGAAGGCGAGGTAGTGCCTGCCCAGGGTATGTTCTGGCAGGCTGCGTAAGGCGTCGCGGTCCAGCAGCGTCGAGAGTAGATCACGTCGCTCTTGCAAAATGCGCTGGCCCATAGGCAGGGTCTTGAAGCGTTCAAAACCCTTTTCCAGCGCTCTGCCAGAGAGTGCGCGGATAATGGTGAAGACTTCTTCGGTTTGTTCAGGGTTGCGCAATAAGCGCCGCATGGCGTTTAGGGCAAGCAAGGGCTTTATCCGCTGTTTCATGGAGAACGTCCTCAAATGGTGCCCCCGATGCTACGGCCCGTCAGCGCCAAGTCAAGTGGGCGAGCAGTGGAGGTTAGCTTTTCATGCCGGTTTCTTGGATATAGTCCCAATGCCAACCCTGCTCGCCTCGTCGCACTAGGGCTAGGGCGCTGCGTAGATTGCTTCGTTGAGAGGCCTCCGCCCCCTGCTGTAGCTCCTGGTAGGCGACAACACCAAGATCTTTTTCTGCGTGAAGAACCCGTATCTCGGTGGCAGAGGCCACAAAGTCCCCGTTGTTGCGTTTGCTGGACGCCAGCTCTTCCAAAAATGCTCTGCCGCTGAGCTGAGCACCACTGGGATAGATTAACGTCATGTTGTCAGGACAGGCGTTAACCAGAGCGTTCCAGGTGGCCTCGCCTTCATCGGCACCACTAAACCATCGAGTCAGGTCATGGTGAAAGTTGCTGACGAAGGTGGCGATGGCCTGAGCAGATTGGGCTTGAGTGGCTGTCATGAGCATGCTCCGTTTCGGAGGCTTCAGTATTTCGATGGACCCTCGCCACATGCCAACGGTTCAGGACAGGCGGCGGTGTTCAGCGACTAAGGACACCTGCGGTTTTGGTTGAACCAGGGTCACGAGGGTTGTTAGGGTTCTGCCACCGAGAAGAGGGGAATGTGATGAAGCTATATGTCGTGCCTGCCGCACCGAATCCGACAAAGGTAATGCTCTACGTCGCTGAACGAGAGGCGTTGGGTGCCACGATGAACATTGAGCAGGTCAGGGTAAACACCCTAAAGGGAGAACAGAATGCGCCCGAACACCTGGCGAGAAACCCGTTTGGGGCAATCCCAGTGCTGGAGTTTGAGGACGGGCGCTATCTGATCGAATCTCTGAGCATTATTTATCATCTGGAGGCTCTGTTCCCTGAGGACAACCTGCAGGGAACCGATCTGCTCGAGGCTGCGTTGATGAGGGACATGGAGCGGGTGATTGAGTTGCGGCTGGCGAACCCGCTGGGGCGTTATGTCCATGCCGTCAATTCCCCTCTTGGCCTCAAGCCAGACCCAGAGGAAGCCGCCAAGATTGAGGCCGGTCTGCCGCGTGCCCTGGACTACGTCGAGACGCTGCTCGCTGACGGCAGGGACCTGCTAGCGGGTCATCGTGTTTCCGTGGCGGATTGTACCCTCCAGTCTGCGCTTCAATTCGCGCGATTTGGCAAGGTGGATGTGCTAGGCGATCACCCCGGCATTCGCGCCTGGGATGATCGCTATCGAGCACGGTCGGCTGCTCAGGCGGTACTGAAGTTCTAGGAAGCTCGGGTCGCCAGACGCTCGTTCATCAGTTCGGTATCGTAAAGATCACCGCGCATGGTCCGGGCGCCAACGAAGTAGTGCGCTGCGGCCCACAAATTCACCATCACCGCTAGGCACAGCGCGTAGCGAAGCGACATGAGCCCATAGGTTGGTTCAAGCAAATCACTGGCAATGCCTACGAAATAAGGCCCAAGCCCCATGCCAATCAGATTGAGCACAAAGAGCAAAATAGCGGAGGCAACGGCGCGCATGCGAAGGGAGACGAGCGCCTGGGTCATGGCAAAAGAGGGCCCAAGGTACATGCTTCCCAAAATCTGGATCACCCCTAGGCTCGCGATGACAGCCCAGAGCCCACCATAGAGATAGGTGGTGAGCTGGAAGGGCACCATGATCAGCGTTGCCAAACCGGGCAGCCAGAAATACCAGCGCTTATCTCCGGTTCTGCGGGACAGCAGGTCGCTTAGGTAGCCGCCGCCAAAGGTGCCAATGGCGCCAATACCGGATACCAGGGCGAGTACCAATCCAACCTCTGTAGCGCTCATTTCATGAATACGGATGAAGAAGGGGGCGTTCCAGGTTAGGGCGCCATAGCTTACAAAGGCATGCAGGCCTGCCGCAAAGGCAAGATGCCTAAAGGAGGTCTTAGCCCAGAGGAATTTTAAGACCTCCTGAACCTGAGGGGCTTCACCTTGATCAGGTTCGGGGGGCTTTTCAGTCTGGGCTGCGGACTGAATACGCTTTGGATCAGACATGCCCCGAGGCGGCTCACGCAGGGTAAACCAGATCACGCAGGCGACCAGAATACCCGGCAGGCCCACTAAGAAAAAAGTGGTCCGCCAACCCAGGGTATCGGCACCCCACCCGCCTACAGCATTGCCGATCATGGTGCCAAAGGGAATGCCAAGGGCATAGATTGAGAGTGCCGTGGCTCGGGTTTCGATGGGAAAATAGTCCGATATCAGAGAATGACTCGGCGGACTGGCACCGGCTTCACCGACCCCAACCCCAATACGTGCGAGCAATAGCGTGATGAAGTTGGTTGCTAGACCGCAAAGAGCGGTCATGGCGCTCCAAATAATCATGGATATGGCTAGGATTTTGACCCGATTCCGGCGATCGGCGAGGGCGGCAATGGGAATCCCTAAGAAGGTGTAGAAAAGGGCGAAGGCCAGGCCGCCAAGCAGCCCAAGCTGTGTATCGCTCAGCGCCAGCTCAAGCTTGATGGGCTCTAGCAAGATCGACAATATGGATCTGTCTACAAAGTTGACCACATAGCCAACAAACAGCAGGCCTAACGCATAGTTGCGGTATCCTGATCCGGTTTCAGACTCAGACACGCCTATCTCCCCTTGTTTTTGTCTTCGTCCCTGTTCTTGGCCTACCGCTTCGCGGCAGCGCGTTAGCGACGAACCCGACGCTTCAGCCGGTCGAGTTTTTCTTTCCAAAACTGAAAGGCCTCTGGGTCCCCGCCTCGGTCCGGATGAAGCTGTTGGCACATGCGTCGCGCCTCCATGATCTCCGCGACTGGAATAACAAGCTTCAGGCCTAGAAGCTCGATCTCTGCAGGGCTTAGAGTTTTAACCGGTTCAGCTGCCTCCGGCGGTCGATAAAAACCGCGCCAATTGCCGGAGCCCTTAGCGGCATAGGAAACCGGTCCGGATAGGCCCAGCTTCCACGGGTGGTTCTTTGCCGGACGTCGACTCTTCCTGGATCCAGTACTCCCAGAGCCGGAACTTTTCGATCCTGAATTATCGCTTTTCGCCATGGCACCCATCGAACTGATTACAAGTCCAGTCTACTGCTGCGGAGGGGAGGCTCAAGGATTGTTATCGCTAAATTGCTAAAAGGTCCTGAAAAGTGCTCCGGCAGCCTATTTTTTCCCTGAATTTGCCTTGGCAGCGGCCGCTCGAGCTAGGCGGACCTTTTCATGGGTCTGGTTGAACAGCGTCTCGCGCCTACGCTGATTTTCAGCTTCAGTGCGTTCTTGCTTGCCGAGTTCCGCGCCGACCTTCCTCCCCACCTCCACGGCTTCTCTTGACCCCACCAGGTCGATCCAGCGCTTCAGGTCAGGGAACGTCGTCCACATATTCTCATTGTTGATTCTCTTGAGTAAAAAAGCCCAGGGCCAGGTGATGATGTCTGCGATGCTGTAGGCCTCACCCGCAAGGTAGGTATTCACCGAGAGCTGTGCATCCATAACGCCCGCTAGGCGATCAACCTCTCCGCTAAAGCGGTTAACGGCATAGGTTAGGTGCTCGGGGTTGTCGGCGATGTTTCGAGCATAGTTCTTGAAGTGATTGGCATTGCCCATCATGGGGCCGAGATTCGCCATCTGCCAATGCACCCACTGTAAAACCTGGTATCGCTGTGGCCCCTGGGAGGGCAGGAAGCGCCCACTTTTATCGGCCAAGTATTCTAGGATGGCGCCGGATTCAAATAGGCCCAGGGGGGCTCCGCCCCCCAAGGGCGCATGATCGATGATGGCCGGCATGCGGTTATTAGGGCTGACGCGGAGAAAGTCCTCGGTAAACTGATCGCCGGCGCCAATGTCGATGGGGACGATGCGGTAATCCAGGCCGCATTCTTCCAGCATGATGGTCACCTTCCAGCCATTTGGCGTCGGCCAATAAAGACAGTCAATCATCTCAGTTCTCCTGGGTTCCGCCGGTCGATAATGCACGCATTTCTGAGGGGGTGGTAGCCGAGCCGTCGGGTGCGCCCGGCGCGCTGATCCGTGAGGGGCTCTCTCGCCAGCCATAGCGGATAGCCTTCGCCTCGATCCAGGTGGCCGCTACCGGCCCTGTATATAGTCGCCATGCTTCGCTAGGGGAAACCCGGAAAGCAATGCTGGCGGAGACCTCGCTAGAAAGCGTGGCCTGGCCCTGTCGCCAGGCAATCAGCGGGGCGGGGGTCAGCGGCAGCTCTCCCTGGACCAGGTAGCGCGATCTGAGTTCGGCCTCGGGCAGCGCGCCCAGGTCCCCGGCTGCAATAAAGGTGTTCAAGGCGATTCGGAGTTGCTGGAGATTCTGTTCCTGTTCGAGGGTCAATTGCCCGTGCTGGAGAAGATCATGAATCTCCCAGGGGTCCTGCTCTAGGTCGAACAGACGCTCCGGCGGTACGGGCTGGAACCAGCTTTCCTGCACCGTATTTAGAGCGCCCTCCTCATAAGCCTGACGCCAGGCGCGCACCATATCTAGGTTATCGCGATAGGCCAGGCGGTGCCCGCCAGGCACCTGAGGATAAAAGCTGCGAATAAGCTTGTAGCGGTGGTTGCGAGCAGCCCGCTGTCGATCCACTACTTCATCAATGCGATCTCGAGAAGCAAAGATAAAGCGCCTGTTGGGCTGATCATTGGATAGGAAATTTCGGCCTTTGAGAGTGTTCGGCGGCGTGATGCCGGCAAGGTTCAGTATCGTTGGGGCAAGGTCCACGAAGCTGATCAGAGACTCAGAGGCTGCCCCGGCCTGGGGGATGTCGAACTGGGGTCGGAGCGCTGGTGGAATGTACACCACCATGGGGACATGAATGCCGCTATCAAATAGCTCGCGCTTTGCCCTGGGCAAACCGTCCCCGTGGTCTGTGGTCCAGATGATGATGGTGGATTCGGACAGTCCACCCTGCTCCAGCAGGGTTAGGATTCGACCCACCTGGCTGTCCATCGCATGGATGTTGTCGTAATGGCGCGCCAGGTCAGACCGTACCCCCGGGAGGTCGGGATAGTAGGGGGGAAGCGCAACCTGGGCGGGATCCGTGACGGGCGCAGCGACCAGGCCTGCGCGTTGGCGGAAAGCCTGGGTCGCCTCATGGCCCGCACCATAGGCCTGGCCGGATGGACGCATAACGCCGCTCTCATGGGTCTGAAGAAAATTAATGAGTCCGAAGAACGGTTGCCCCGGGCGGCTTTTTGACCAGGGCTGGTCCGCGTCGGCCAACGGGTTTATCCCCTCTAAGTCCCAGATGGTTATCGGCCCTGTGCCCGCTCCGATACCGCTGAACTGATAGTCCAGCTTGGTATCGGTAAAGGTGAAGTAACCCGCTTCGCGCAGCAGCTCGGGGAAGGCCCGCGCGGCAGTGGCAGGCTGGGCGAGGTAGGGCCCGAGGGGGCCCGTACTGGTGCGCATATGGTGGGCGCCGAAACGGATGGAGTGTTCTCCCATCAGGAGCGCTGCCCGGCTCGGTGCGCAAACTCCGGCAGCGGTGAAAACGCGCTTTAAACGCAGGCCACGATTTGCAAGATCATCGATATTCGGCGTCTTGGCGACCTGATCACCAAAGGCGCCTACCCTGGGGCTGAGGTCTTCGGCAACGAGGAGCAGAATGTTGGGTTGGGTCTGAAGCGTGGGGTGAGCGTGGATACTCAGCAGCAACAGGGTCAGGCTAAGCAGGCTGGGGCGCGTCTTCATATCAAGCCTCTGTAGGTTAAAGGTAGAGGGCCACAAGCAGGGCGGATAGGACTAACCACATGAGCAGCAGCAGCGGTAACCCAACCCTGAGAAAGTCGCTGAAGCGATAGTTCCCCGCGCTCATGACCAGGAGGTTGGTCTTATAGGCCATCGGCGTGGCGTAGCTCAGGTTGGCGCCGAATAAAACCGCCAGCACAAAGGGCTCCGCCGGTAGTGACAGAGCGTCGGCAATGCCAATGGCGATCGGTGTTCCAATGACCGCTGCCGCATTGTTGGAGACAACATTGGTCAAGAGGGCCAGCAACAGCATTAGCGCGGCCAGAGTGATGCCTGGACTCGCGCCCTGTGTGATGTAGAGAAAGAGCTGGGTTAGATAGGCGGTGGCTCCGGTCTGCTGCAGCGCCATGCCCAGCGCCAGGCTGGCCGCCACAACGAAGTAAATCGCCGGGCTGATGGCACGCACGGCTGCACCAATGCTCAGGCATCGGGTGATCAAGAGCAGGCAGACGCCAAGGAGTCCGGCCACGGCGATGGGTAAGATTGCCAAGGCGGCGGCTCCAATGGCGAGCAGCACAATGCCCAAGGCGAGAGGCGCCTTATCGGTTCGAGGCAGGGTGATATTGCTGTCCAGCACCAACAACGTGGTTTCGGTTTTGAGTTCCCTAAGCCTCCTGCGGCTACCCTGGACAAGCAGCACATCGCCGGCCCGGAGCTCAATGTTCTGGATTTTTATCCCCGCCTGCCAAATTTCTCGGCCGCTGCGGTGCAGGGCGAGCACCAGAAGCTGATGCTGTTGAAAGAAGTGCGCCTCGCTGAGGTTAGTTTGAACCAGCTTTGACCCTTCGGGAATCGCAATCTCGGCCAGGACTTGGTCACCAGATTCCTCCTCGCTGGGAGTCTCCTCATAGAGTTCTGCCTGGAGCGCATTGGCATGCTGGGAGAGATTCGTGGGGGTATCCACCAGAGTGAGTTGATCGCCTACCTGCAGCTGCAGATCGGGGAGCGGCACAATTGGCGTCGTGCCGCGCAGCACTCGCCGAATGCCAATGTCGCTACCCGCAATAGTCCTAAGCTCTGCCAGGGTCTCGAAGCTGTTCAAACTCTCTTCGGTCAGGTGCAGCCGCGCCTCAAACAACCGGGGCGAGTCATCGCTGAGGGCGCTTTCCCGTTGTGGCAGCAGCAACGGCGCAATGAGCCAGAGGTAAAGAATGCCAACGGCACCTGCGATCACGGCGGGTAGGGCAAAATCAAACATGCCCAGGGCCCGCAGCCCCTGCTCTTGAGCCAGGCTGACGACAAGCAGGTTAGTTGAGGTGCCAATGGTCGTGGCCATGCCGCCAAGCAGAGTGGCAAGCCCCATCGGCAACAGAACCTTGCTTGGGGGTTGGTTGCTGCGTAAGGAGACAGAAATTAGGATGGGCAGCAGCAAGACGACGATGGGGGTGTTATTCACGAAGGCGGATAGCAGGGCGCCTACCGCCAGCGTGAGCAGCAGCGATAGCGCTGGCGCCCTTTCCCACAGGTAGCCCAGCGAGCGGCCCACGGGTTCGAGGGCTCCAGTCTGCACGAGTCCCTGACCGAGGATCATGAGGGCACAAACGCTGATCAACGCTTCATGCGCGAAGCCAAAGAAAAAGTCATGGGGATCAATATCGTTGAGGGGGAAAAGCGCGAAGGTCAGAACAATCACCACGAAGATACCCAGGGCGCTAAGCTCTAGCTGGATTTTTTCCTGGCTAAACAGCACCAGGGCCAAGCCGGTCAACCCCAGCATCAAGAGCGCATGGGGGCCTGGCAGGGCCGGTAGCGTACTCATTTCGATCATTTGCAGGTGGGCTCCCATGAATCGCGAAGGCAACCATGACGTATCCCTAGTTTGCTTTCAAACTAGGCATTAGTATTCTGCGCGGGGGCTGACGGCTGTCGGGACTTCGCATCAACAACCGATTGGGGAAAACAAAAGATAATGGCCAGCTTAGAGCATAGTGGTGAGGTCGAGCAGCAAGACGACCTTTATAAGGTCAGGCACAGCCTTGCTCATGTCATGGCCCAGGCCGTCCTGGAAATGCGTCCCGGAAGCACCCTGGGGTTTGGTCCGCCCATAAAAGACGGTTTCTATTATGACTTTATTCTCTCGGACCCGATTACTGACGAGGATTTTCCTGAGCTGACCCGACGCATGAAGAAGATTCTAAAAAAGGGTCAACGCTTCGACCGAGAAGACCTGTCCGCCGCAGACGCCTTAGCTCGTATTCAGGAAATGGGCGAGCCCTATAAACAGGAATATGGCTCTGAGTTGATCGAAAAGCTCGGGTTGGAAGGGCTGTCCTTTTATCGGAACGGTCCCTTCGTAGATATGTGCGAGGGGCCACACGTGGCGACCACGAAGGACATTCCTCGAGATGCCTTCAAGCTTCGCAGCGTGGCTGGCGCTTATTGGCGGGGCAATTCCGATAACGTGATGATGAGTCGGATTTATGCGTGGGCCTTTCTCGATAAAGATACTCTGGACGCCCACGTGGCAGCCTATGAAGAGGCGCTGGCACGAGATCACAAGAAGTTGGGCCGGGAGCTAGGCATCTTTACCATCGATAACGATATCGGGAAGGGTTTACCCCTGTGGCTCCCTAACGGCACGATCATTCGCGACGAGCTGGAGGCGCTTGCTAAGGAGCTAGAGTTCAGGGCTGGCTATCAGCGGGTGGCCACCCCGCACCTGGCGAAAGAATCCCTTTACCATACAACCGGCCACCTGCCCTACTATGCGGAAGACATGTATCCGCCCATGGAGCTGCTCGAGCAATCGGATACGAATGACGAGGCGGGCCAGGAAGTGCCGGCAGTCAAGGAAGCCTATCGTCTGCGGCCCATGAACTGCCCTCATCACCATAAAATTTTCGACGCTGAACCACGAAGTTACCGTGATCTGCCCCTGCGCCTTGCCGAGTATGGGCAGGTTTATCGGTTCGAGGACTCTGGCGCCGTGAGCGGCCTGGTCAGGGTGCGCGGGATGTGTATGAACGATGCTCACATCTACTGCACGGAAGACCAGATCAAGGACGAGTTCAAAGCGATTTTAGGCATGTACCAGGAGGCCTACAGCATTCTTGGCCTGGATGCCTTCCACGTCAGGCTGTCGAAATGGGACCCGGAGGATCCCAAGGGCAAGGAAAAATACGTCAACAATCCTCGGGCCTGGGAGCGCTCAGAGCAAATCTTAGAGGAAGTGCTGGAAGAGCTTGAGATCGACTTCAAAGTGGGGGTTGGAGAGGGAGCCTTTTACGGCCCCAAGATTGATATCCAGTTCAACACGGTTACCGGTCGTGAGGAGTCTGTGTCCACCGTTCAGCTCGATTTTGCTGTCCCTGGCCGTATGGGGTTGACCTATACCGGCTCTGACGGCGAGGAGCATACGCCCTATTGCATTCATCGTGCCCCGTTCAGTACCCATGAGCGCATGGTGGCCTTCCTAATCGAACACTTCGGGGGTGCCTTCCCGACATGGTTGGCTCCGATTCAGGTGCAGCTGCTCACGGTATCGGAGCAATTCGATGACTATGCCAAGGCATTGGTTCAAAGACTGCGCGGGCAGATGGTGCGGGCCGAACTGGCGCCGTCCAACGATACGTTGCCCAAAAAGATCAGGCAGGGGGCGACGCGCAAGATTCCAAACCTACTGATTATTGGTGAGCGTGAGGTAGAAGAGGGTACGGTGACGCTTCGACGATATGGCCATCGAGATCAGCAGACTCTCACCGTGGACGCGTTTGAGCAGAGTCTGCTTCAGGCGATCAAAGAACGCGCGCCGGCGCTGGCTGTCGACTAGCCCCGACTAAGGGCTAGCCCTCGGTTAGCGCGTCGTTCGTTGGCCGAGCATGGGACCATTCATGCTGCGAAGCCAGGGTCGTTGGGTTTGGCTCATCGCGAATAACGGTGATCAGATCGGCCAAAATCTTGCCTGCTTCGGTAAGCATAGGATCATCGGCCACTTCGACGATCTCGCCGAGTGGGGCGTCTTCCTCCGCAGCGTCCTCTTCCAGGTCATCCAGCTCATCGAGGGAGGCAATAGGCGTCTCACCCGTGGCCTCGCGGAGCTGGTTCTCCAGAGCCAGGCGCCAGGCATCATCGTCTGCCTTCTCGTTCTCGCGAACCGTGCGCTTCAATGAGATCAGCTCCCGTCCGGAACGCGCCTTGGACCGCTCCATGAGACTTTCGTAGTAGATGAAGTGGGGGTCATTGACCGCGCGCTGGTTATGCTTAGCCTGCAGCAGCGGGATGTAGTCCTGCAGCTCGCTAAAGGGCGTAAAGCGGGCTGGCTTGATCATATCCCAGGGCATGGCGTCATCCAGGGTGCTTTCCCCAATATCGTCGTTGTCCACCAAGGCGGGGAAGGCGATATCCGGGATCACGCCCTGATGCTGGGTGCTTTGGCCGGAAACGCGATAAAACTTGGCGGCCGTTAGCTTGAGTTGGCCCCGATTGAGTGGGATCAACGTCTGCACGGTCCCCTTGCCAAAGGTTTGCCCCCCGATGACCAGGGCGCGTCCGTAATCCTGGAGAGCACCCGCGAAAATCTCTGAGGCCGAAGCCGAGAGTCGATTCACCATGACCGCCATAGGTCCGTCCCACACGAGGTCGCTGCTGCCGTTCTTGTAGACGCTGGGCCTGCGTCGCGCGGTTTTAACCTGTACCGTCGGACCAGACTCTAAAAACAGCCCGGTTAGGCTGTCCGCTTCCTGCAAAGAACCCCCGCCGTTGCTGCGAAGGTCCACGATCAGGCCATCGATTCCGGTTTGCTTGAGCTCACTGATCAGACGACGGGCATCTCGAGTGGTGCTTCTATAGTCCCGGTCACCGCGCTGCTGGGCCTCGAAGTCCGCATAGAAGGTCGGAATTTGCAGCACGCCAATGCGGCGCTGCTCAGTGCCATCCTGCAACGTAATGACCTTGGCTTGAGCGGCCTGCTCCTCAAGCTTGATCGTGTTGCGTTCGATGGTCACCACCGTGCTTTCCTTATCCTCAGCGCCACCCGACACCACGGTGAGACGTACGGTAGAACCCTTGGGCCCCCGAATCAGCTCCACCACATCGTCGAGGCGCCATCCAACGACGTCGATCATAGGGCCGTCCGTCCCCTGTCCGACCTCGATAATTTTATCGCTGGGTTTGATCTGGCCACTTTTGTCTGCCGGGCCTGCAGGCACCAGCCTAACCACGGAGGTGGCGTCTTCTTCCGTTTGCAGCACAGCCCCAATGCCCTCCAGGGAGAGCGACATGTTGATGTTGAAATTCTCGGAAGAGCGTGGCGAGAAGTATTGGGTATGCGGGTCGAAGCTGCTGGCGAAGGCATTCATGAAGGTCTGAAAGGCGTCCTCGCTGCGATTTCGCATCGCAATTTTCAGCTGGTTCCGATACCGCTTCTCCAGCGTTGTGGCAATTTCGTCCAGGGTCTTGTCGCCTAGGGTCATATTCAGAACCTGAGCTTTGAGACGTCGACGCCAGAGCTCATTCTGTGCGGGCAGGTCAATGGGCCATGCTGCCGCGGCTCTGTCCACTTCAATATATTCGTCTTGCTCAAAGTCCAGGGTTTCGAGCCCTCCATCAATCAGCGCGAGCAGATAGTGCAGGCGCTCTGAGACGCGGGTTTGAAAGCGGTTAAAGATCGTAAAGGCCGGATCAAGGTCACCCTTCTTCAGCGTATCATCCAGTTTGTAGCGGTAGGCCTCAAATTCGCTGACGTCTGTTGCGAGGAAATAATAGCGGCCGCCGTCCAAGGCCTTGAGATAGTTGTCAAGTACAACGCTGGAGAGGTCATCGTTGATGGCCTTCGTGACGTAGTGGTTTCGACGCAGCTGCTCAACGATCACCATGGAGGTCCTGGGATGAGCGAGGAGGGGTTCTAGCTCGGGCAGCTCTCGCGGTAGCGCGAGGTCGGATTCAGCAGTGGGCTCAACAAGGGCCGTTTGGTTTGGATCGGTGGTTTCGCCTGGGTTGGCAAAGACCAAGCTCGCGCCGAACACAAAGCCGAACAGCAGTGACGCCTTGGAGAGGGTCAGCCCCGCGTTAATCTTTGCTTTCATGTCAACAACCTGCCTACATCTGATTTTGCTTGACCGAAGGGACTTTGTTCTGCGGGCACCACCAAGGGGCAATTCCTGATGCGGATACGCATCCGGCCCGCCAGGCGTCGTCATGGCGCGGGGTCACGCCGTCAAATTAAGCGCTTCGGACGGAGGAGTATGACCGACAGATAAGCCTGATTGCAAAAGCAGTTTTCGAGACAGACCTCTACCCACGATCAGACACATATTTTGTTCAATTTTGGGTTTAAGGTTGGGGTCTAACGTGTTTCAGTATGGCCCCTGCAAAGGCCTCGGTGAGGCCGGTTGAGAGAGCCGCAAGTGGTTTTCGCCACCTAACATCCCAAAAGGAGATAGCAATGAAATGGAAAGTGATAGTTGCCGCCATCGTTTCGACGGGCATGCTCGTCGCCTGTCAGCCAGAACAGGCAGTCGAAGCGCCTAAGGCACAGCTGGATACTGAATCGGAGGTCGTCAGTGCAAGCTATCTGATTGGGTTCCTGCAGGCTCAGAACATGAGCAATCAAAGCAGTGGCGTCGCAGATATGCAGGCCTATAGCCTGGGCGTAGCAGATGCCGTTGCTGGGGAGCCGTCTCAGGTGCCGCTAGAGGAACAGGAGACGCTGATGATGGCCCTGAGCGAGGCGCTGATGGCGAAGAAAAATGAGGCCGGCGTCGTTTTTCGGGAACAAAACGCAGCGCGTCCGGAAGTGACCACGCTGAGCTCCGGTCTGCAGTACGAAATTTTGGTGGCGGGAGATGGCCCGATGCCTGGACCAACGGATACGGTTGTCACGCATTACCACGGCACCCTTACGGACGATACGATATTTGACAGCTCGGTGGACCGAGGCGCACCTGCCACCTTCCAGGTGAATCAAGTGATCGCTGGATGGACCGAGGCGCTGCAGCTCATGAGCGTTGGGTCCAAGTGGCGCTTAGTCATTCCACCAGAGCTGGCCTACGGTGATCGCGGAGCCGGCGGGGCCATTCCCCCCAATGCAACCTTGGTGTTCGAGGTTGAGCTGCTAGAAATTCAGGGAGCCGAGTAGCGATCGCTGTCTGGGGCCCAGGCGTTCCAGCGAGGACCGACTGGCTCCGGAGTAAAGCTTGCCGCGCAAAGAACTGAATAGCGCCTCAATCTGGCGAAGCGCTGACTATCGTTCCTATCTAGGGGCCAGCGGCTTTGCCGGGATGGCCCTGGCCATGCAGCAGCTGCTGCTGAGCTGGATATTGATCGGCATTTTGCAGCTGCCGGCGCATCAGGTGGGGCTTCTGCAGGCGTTGATTGGCGTGCCAGGCGTGGTGGTCATGCTGCTTGGCGGAGCCAGTGCAGACCGATCCGACGTCAGGCAGATGCTGATTCGCATTTACTGGGTGGCACCGGTTTTTCCCCTGTTCCTCGTGGCCGTCAATCTGGCCTTCGGCCTCGGCATCACTGCGGTGATCGTATGGGGGTTAGGGATGAGTTTTGCCCAGGCCTATTCGATGCCTGGCCAGCAGGCGATCTTAAACCGGATCGCCGGCGCCCGCGTGCAGCAGGCGGTGACGGGTGCAACGGCCATTGGTTTTATCGTGCAGGTTCTGGGTCTGATCATGGCGGGCCAGATTGATCGTGTCGGTGTTGGTCTGGTTTTGTTTATTCAAGCTGTGGCTCTGGTTCTTGCTGGGTTTGCGGTTCGGGAAATCAGTCGCCCAGCGGCTAAAATAACGCCCCCCCAAGATGTCTCGCGCCTTGCGGGGATCAGAGAGGGGCTGAGCGCTACCTACCGACACCCAATGATTCTGCACGTGCTTAGCATCACCCTGGTCTCCAGCATTTTTAACGCAGGATCTTTCTTCACCGTCTATCCCTTCGTTGTGGCGCGCATCTACCAAGGAGACGCTTGGCTGCTTGCTGTGCTCATGGCGGTTTTCTTTGCCGGCGCAGCCCTGTCTAACATGGTATTGCTCGCCTTTCAGCCACTGAGAACGCCCGGGCGGCTGTTTCTGATCATGCAGCTCACGCGCATTCTGGTGCTGGCATTGATCTGGATTCAGCCGGCCTTTTGGGTATTGATCGTGGCGACCGTCGGCTGGGGGCTCAACATGGGCATTACTACCAATCTGGCACGGAGCATGGTTCAGGAGTCTGCGCCGCCCGCTTTTTTGGGTAGAATCCTGTCGGTGTTTAGTATTGGCCTGATCGGAAGCGTGCCCCTGGGTGCCATCGTGCTCGGTTGGTTAGTTGAGACCTTTGGCGCGCTCAATGCCCTCGTGCCCTCAATGCTGCTGTCCGTCGTTTTGTTTATCTATGGCACCTTCGCCTCCCCGGTCTGGCGCTATCGGAGTCCTGAGGCCTAGCGCGCCGGGCTGCATAAAGGTGAAGGGCCTCTGCCGTCAGAATATGGGAGCTGGGAAGCATGTCACAACGAATAAATGAGACCCGTCGAGAGTACCTCTATGGTGCGCTGAGCGAGGCTGATCTTGAAAGTAACCCGCTGGCGCAGTTTGAGCATTGGTTAGCTCAGGCCCAGCAAGCGGAGATACTGGATTTCAACGCCATGGCGCTGGCTACTGCGGATGCTCAGGGGCACCCCACCGTGCGTACCGTGTTGCTGAAAGGGTTTGATGCAGACGGATTCCGCTGGTTCACCGATACGGGCAGTGAGAAGGGTCAGGCGCTTGATGAGAATCCCCGGGCGGAGCTGCTCTTTCACTGGCGGGAACTAGATCGTCAGGTCAGGATTCGTGGGCCGGTGTTTAGACTCCCTGAGGGGGAGGTCGATGACTATTTCTATTCCCGGCCTTTGACCAGCCAGATAGCGGCGGCCACGTCCCAGCAGAGTCAGCCCATCGATGATCGTGACACCCTGGTCCAGGCCTATGACCGTCAACAGGCCGAGGTTGTTGACCGCATCGCCCGACCAGAGCGCTGGGGGGGATATGCGCTTGCCCCCACCCAGTACGAGTTTTGGCAGGGGCGTGCAGGCCGCCTCCATGATCGACTTCAATTTACCTTGGACGACGCTGGCGGCTGGCGGATGAAGCGTCTCCAGCCCTAGCGCGGGTCAGTGGCACAGGGCCGCCACCTTGCGGCCCACCAAGGTCAGGCAAAGGCGTTTTGGGCAGCTTTCGGCACGTTCCTCCAGCGCTTCTGAACGCACTTGGTCGGGCTCCATTAGCGCGCCCGCCAGCGTGCTGGTCGAGACTTTGCCCTCCAGGCAGGGCACGAATTGATAAATACCGGGATCCCGCTCGACCAACTGAGTGTAGACAGCGTCGAGCCTTGCCTCCGCTGCGTCGCTGCGCCGATCTGCCAAGGACAGCTCGCCCTCCTCTGCCCGCTGCTGCAGGGTCGTGAACAGCAGATCCGAGCGGTACCAGTAGAGCCGGTAGACGCCGTTATCTTGCTTCATCACGGCCACCTCTTGAATAGAGCGATCCTGATGATCCTCGCCGCTTAGGCGCAGCTCCATAAAGTCACCGCAGATCTCTTTCGGCCCCTCGCCAAAACACGCTAAGCGCTTGATCTCAAGAATGTTCCGAGTTTGGGGACGGACATAGGCAGCGTGGGTCACCATATCAAGGCAGCTGGCATCGCTGAACGCCGTGAGGCCAAAGAGATGACAGTTGGGCATTGCAGCGCCAGTTTCCGCGTGAGCGCCGGCGGCATCAAACCAGGCGACAAGCGCCTGGGTGGCCGCCAGCTTGTTTTTCTCATCGCTGGGCCCCGCGCAGCCGAACAACCCTAGGGCTATGAGCGTTAGCCAGGCCAGCCCCGTTTTCGCGTTAGACCGTGCCATTGCTTTACTGTCCCTTAAAGTTCGCATCACGTTTCGCTATAAAAGACGCCATCCCTTCCTGGAAGTCACTAGACTGGAACAGGGGCAGAAGCTGCAGAAAGACATGATGGATATGATCATTGAAGTTCTCGTTCATGCCCATGCGCATCATGCGTTTTGACGCCTGTACGGCCAAGGGCGCGCGAGCAGCGATTTGCTGAGCCAGGGCTAGGGCTCGGTCGCCTACCTCATTACTGTTGGCAACCTCGGAGACCAGGCCCATCTCAAGGCAATCGGCTGCGACGAGGGTTTTGCCCGTAAAGATGATCTCACTGGCCTTAGACCAGCCAATGAGGCGAGGCAGAATCCACGTGCCTCCAGACTCCGGGACAATCCCTCGCGCGGTGAAGGCCGCTGCTAGGTTCGCGGTGTCCGCGATGATGCGTATGTCGCAGCCCAGGGCCAAGTCCATACCATAGCCTGCAGCAGAGCCATTGATCGCGGCGATGGTCGGCGTATCGATATTGTGCAGCACCGTGGGTGGCGCATTGCGTAAATCTAAGGTCGCCGGACTCTTTTGACTGCTGTCGGCTAAGTTAGTGGTGATGTCACTGCCGCGCAGGTCGAGGCCAGCGCAGAAGAATCTGCCCGTACCCGCGAGGATAATGGCTCGGATCTCGGGATCAGCATCCGCCTTGAGCAGCAGCTCGCTCAGGTTCGCGAGCATGGCGCCGGAAATAGTATTTTGATGCTCAGGGCGATTGAAGGTGATGCTGGCGATATGTCCATCCGCCGCGTACAGCAGGCCGCTTTCAGATTGTGGGTGTTTCGTCTGGTCCATGATTTTTCCCCAGTGGGTTAGGTGGAGTTAGAGCCTCAACAAGCAGGCTCCGGGCCAAGATTAGGGTGAGCGGCGGTCGGGCATTTTTTGTTCGCTGATGGCATAGCCCGCAGCCGGTGGGATGCACAGGTATTGGCCGTCTTCTCTCTTCTCCGTCCAGGGCAGCACCGGCACAACGGTCGCCTCGCTGGCGGCCAAGATGGCCTCCTCTGGCGTGTCCCATCGGGCCAATTTTTCCAAGTTTCTCAGGGTTGGAAAAATGATGGTCTTGGTTCCCGCCTCTGCTTGACGCACAGCCTCTTGAGGCGTGATCCAGGTTGAGTCCACAGATTCGTAGCCGTCATGCACGGCGATCTGGTCCGTGGGCGCAACGGCCAAATAGAAATGGGTGTCGAAACGCTTGGGCATCATCGGTGGCGTTATCCAATGCGCGAAGTGCGTTAAGCCATCACAGGCCAGAGACAGCTGTTCCTGCTGCAGAAAGTCGATGAGAGACAGATCACCCCGATTTAGGGGCTCACGCAGGTGCTGTAGGCCGGCCAAGCGTTTACCGCTAATCAAGGCTTCTTCATCCATGGGTCGGGCGAGCAAAATACCGCATTCTTCAAAGGCTTCGCGAATTGCGCTCACGCTGGCAGCCCGCATATCTGGCTGCTGGGCAGCCCCATGAAGATGGGGCAGCAGGGCGTTGTCGAAATCTTGGGCATCTGCCTTGCCGCCAGGAAAGACTAGGGCCCCAGAAGCAAAGTCAATCTGATGGTGCCTGACCACCATAAACACCTCTAGGCCATTGAGTCCATTGCGAAGCAACAAGATGGTGGCGGCAGGCACCGGCTCGTTAGATTGGTCGCTCATTGCATCTCTCCTGTCGGTCTGCCAACTCGCGCAGTGCTCAAGGTGACGTCCGATGTTCGCTTATGCCGATGGCTATGGCAAACTTGCGCCCATGCGAAAAGTAGCCCCGTTAACCATCCCAGCGCCACTCGCCGATCGACGGTTAATCGTCGCGCGCGCCTAACATGTCCGTTCTTGTCACGCTGCTCGTCGTTGTATTGGTTGTGGCCTACATCCGCATCAATCAAAGGCAGCGGCAGCGCTGGCTGACAACCCTAGATCTCCCTGGGCGCTGGCTTATTCAGAGCGAGGGCGACGGTTACCTTGAGCTCGCCGGCGAGCTAGACGGCGGCAGCTACCGACTGACGGACCAGGGACGGACGGTGGAAGGCAGGTGGCGCTATCGCGGCGGAAACCTGGAGCTCATCGATTCAGAGGGCACTGAGACACGCCTGAGCCTGAATTTTTTTCGAGCAGGTATCATTGGACTCACCGCGACGGAGGGCCAATCCAAGCTTTATCACAAAGAGACCAGCAACGTGGTGCCGTTGGGTAAGAACTAACTTGAATAGCACTTCAATAGAGCGACTCGCAGAGCGGCTGTTGGCCGGACTCAGGAAGGCAATGCCCTTTGGGCCAGTTGATTGGCAGTCAACACGAGCTGCCATATGGCAGCGGCGGCGCTTGCAGTCAGGATTTTTGCCGGTTTCCGCCGAGGCCGGCCTGGGGCTTGACCACTTGCTGCATGTGGATGACCAGAAAGCCGCCTTGATCGAGAATACGGCTCAGTTTGTGGCGGGCCTGCCAGCTAATCACGCCTTACTCTGGGGTAGCCGGGGTAGCGGGAAGTCGTCAATGGTGCACGGGGTGCTTGATGTCTTTGCCCATCAGGGCCTGCGCCTGGTAGAAGTTGGCAAAGAAGCCTTAGTCGACCTTGCCGAAATCATCCAGACCTTGGCGGAGGAGCCCTTTCGCTTCCTTATATTTTGCGATGACCTGTCCTTTGATGAAGGTGACCCAGCCTACCGGGCGTTAAAGAGTGCGTTGGAGGGGTCAATCTTGGTGACTGCGCCTAACGTGCTGATCTATGCAACCTCCAACCGACGTCATCTGCTGCCCGAGCAGGCAAGTGATAATGCAGCCAGTCGCATCGTAGATGGGGAACTGCATCACGGCGAGGCTGTGGAGGAGAAAATCTCCCTTTCTGATCGTTTTGGTTTGTGGCTGTCGTTTTATCCACCTCGGCAGCAGGCTTATTTAGACATGGTGGAGCACTCGGTAAGGCGATGGGTGCACAGGACCGCTCCAGACCGGGTCGATGACTCAGCCTTTCAGGCAGATGCCTTTCGTCGGGAGGCGCTACAGTGGGCGCTTGCCCGGGGGGCGCGTAATGGGCGTAGTGCGGATCATTTTGCAAAACACTGGGTGGGTGCTCGGTTGTTACAGAGCCAGGAAAGGGAGGCGTCGAGTGAATAAGGCAGCAGGATTGACCAATACCGGGAGCAGAGGCTGGCTGGTCACCGTTTTGTTTTCGTGTTGGTTAATGGTGCAAGCCGTCGCCGCACAAGGAGATACGGTATCCATGCTCAACGGTGATCAGCTATCGGGCAAGGTTGATGGGATTAGCGGCACGCGCATCATCCTAGAAACCCCGTACGCCGGCCGAGTTCTGGTGGACGTTGAACAGGTGCAAAGCCTTGCCTCGGATGAGGCCTTCGTGGTCCGGTTGAGTAATGCCACGATGGTGGGCAACTTCGATGAAGTTGATGGTCGTCAGGGTTTGGTCACCTCAGAGGGTTTCAAGACTATTCAGCTCGTTAAGGTGCGGTCAGCCTCTCAGCGCAGAATTGCCATGCCGGAGTTCATGTCGGCCTGGACTTCCCGGGTGGATTTGGCCGTTTCCTCTTCAGACGGTAACTCCATTGCCCAAACCTTCAACACGCTGATTGAATCCGACCTCAAGAGCCAGTATGCCGCGCATAACATGACCGCCATCATCGCCCGCGAGGAAGGCGACGAAACGGCAACAAAAGATTTGATCGACCTGGACTATGGCTATAAGCGTTTTTTTTCCGACCGATGGTTTGGATCATCGAATGTGGAATATTTTCAGGATGGGTTAAAGGAGATTGACTATCGCATCTCCATGGGCGTAGGTATGGGCTATCAGTTCATCGACAACAGCTTTGGGTCCCTGTCTAGCGAGGTAGGTATCAGTTCTGTACAGGAAGAAGTGACGGGGGTGCGCCAACACAACCCTGCAGCGCGCTGGGCGCTGGACTTTAACCGTTACCTTTTTGCCAAGCGCATAGAAGTTTTTCATCGTCAATCATTTCTCTATATCTCGGAAGAGGATCGCGGGGAGGTAATTTCTTCCTCTACGGGGCTTCGCTATGCCTTGAATGAGCGAATCGACACGTCATTTCGTGTTGATATGAATTACGAGGCCAATCCTGCGCCGGGCAAGTTTAGGCTGGATACCACCTATAGCCTCGGTTTAGGGGTTCGCTTTTAGAAGCGCTATTGACTGAGGCGGTAACCATTCATAGAATGCGCGGCTTCTTGGCGTTGGCACGCACTGCGCGTCGCCGGCGACGAAGGACTTAGTCCCCATCGTCTAGAGGCCTAGGACTCCGGGTTTTCATCCCGGCAACAGGGGTTCGACTCCCCTTGGGGACGCCATCTATCAACCCCGCAGGACACGCGCCTGCGGGGTTTTTTTATGGCTTGGCGCTGGCTTTAATGTAGGCAAGGCGTTCATCGGTCATGGGGTGTGAGGCTACGGCCTCCAGCAGCCTTCGAATCCCGCCGTTATCCGCTGCACGCTCGGTAGAATGTTCAGGAGTAACCCCTGATCTTTCATCCGACCCGGTAGAGTGCATCTGGCTCAGTTTCTCTAAAGCATCTGCGAGCCTTAACGGGGTGATCCCAATCGCCTTCAGGCGCTCAACTGCGTAGGCGTCTGCCTCGCGCTCAAAGGCTCTTGAGTAGGCCGCCTGCCCAAAGGTAAGCGGTAAGGTCAGCATCAATTCGGCCATGCCGCCCAGGTCGCCAGTCACATAGGTGCCCAGCATTGCCCAGGCGGCACCCTGAATTAACATGCGTTCCACATGACGGGATTGAGCATGTCCAACCTCATGAAAAAACACCGCCAGCAATTCCTCTTCTGATAGCTGCTGGACGATGCTGTCCGTAAAAATAATGGTCGTGGCGCTGAGAACAAAGGCATTGGCGCCCAGCGACGGCGCATACCGAAAGTGAATATCAAACTGAGGCTCATGACTGTGCAGCAGGGTGCGGAGCTCTGAACGCGTCTGGGTCGATAGGGTCGAAGGTTTGAGGGCGGAATCGGCCTGGCTCAAGGCGCTCTCCCCGAGTTTGGCGCTCATCGTCTGGGGGAGTGTCTTAGCCACCCCATCTGCAAATAGCGGTACACCATATATGGCTGCCCAGACTAGGGCCATTAGCGTCAGGATGCTCGCGAGGATGACGGCGATTAATTTTGACTCAAGTTGCGCCACCCAGTTCATGGGGTTATGAGGGCGGACCAACTGGTCGAGAAGAGCCGTCGCTGGCCCGCTTTCCATGCTGAGAAAGGCTGGCGTGCCCCAACTGAGTTTGCGGGGCAGGGTGCCGAGGGGGTCACTCACCTGGAGCTGATCTAGGGGTATTCTCAGGCTCAAATTAGGCCCGTCGATCCAGAGCGTAGCAGGCCTAACCGTCACCACTGCGGAGATGCCTCGGCTGTTTTCCCCGTCAAAAAAGGTGGCTTTTGTGGGTGCGCCAGGTGTCATGGTTAGATGCCTATGCCCAAATCAAAGGCCTCGCCAACCTCCTCACCTAGGGCGTTTTGTTTTTCTTGCTCATCGGCAACAAAGCTCTCTAGGTCCTCAGCTTCGACCCAGAGGTTGTTTTGCAGGTAGCGTGCAGTTCGGACTTGCGCCCAGGGGTAAAAGAATCCCAGCGTGATGATCGTCAGCAAGGTGTTCACCATCACGACCTTAAAGAACCCCCAGACTGAAATGCTGGACCGTAGGCTGTTATTGCCAAGGCTGATGTTGTTGTAGGTTGCGTGTAGGTACAGCGCCCGAGTAGCCGCATAAATCCCAACGTAGATAGCCAGGTATCCTATCCCGGCGACGACGGAGTAAAGCGCCACGCCTGTTGGTTCATCGGAAGTAAACAGGAAGCTTCCCATGATGAAGGCAAGTATCGCCCCTATGAAACCAATGCCCAAAACCACGGGAATGATGATCAGGAAGTCGTCGGCCTTAGCGCTGGTCTCGGCTGAGGTGGTGCCCAGCCGGTAGTTGGGAATCAAAAAGCGGTTTTGTCGATACCAAACATAGGGCAGGCCTAGACCAAGGGTCAAAATGCCGACAATAGGCCACAAAATATACGCCTTTAGCGCAGCGATTAGGTCCCCGCCAAAGCCGAAGCGCACGCCTCGCCAAGCGGTCATGCGGGCGCCGAAGCGAAGCGATAAAAGGACGACCTGGGGGATAAAGATCAGCAATGCCAGGCTGAGCAGCAGTCCCAAGCCGGGCATGAGCTGCCAGACGATGTTGTAAATGATGAGTAGAAAGACCGCGATCGCTCTGCCGATGAGTATGTTGACCGGCGAGGCGAGGTAGTCGAAGGCATCTCCGTCTAAATAGGTATTGCCGTAGAAGTACCGATTGGTTCGCACCGTGGCCCAAGCCGAATAAATGCCCAGGGTCAGGACGGTGAGTACGATATTGACGATCCAGATTCTAAAGAATTCGGCACCGTCGCCACGAAATTCAAAGGGGACGCGGCGAAAGGAACCCGGGGGATTCTCCTCTGAGCGTGTCGCCGTAGAGCATTCAGACATGGTATCTCCTCTTCAGACTAGGCCCCATTTTGTTGAGAGGGCATTAATCCTCGGTGTCATAATCTCTAATAACTATACCGCCTTTTTGGGAAGTATCTGTCGCCCTATCACAACTGGTTAGCTTGGCACTTTTATGCTGCAATGATTCGGATTTCCCTAAGTCCGTTATCCGACATGTACGCCGACACTAAGAATACCGAAATGAAGAACCACCGCTATGATCTATTGATTGTCGGTGCCGGTTTTGCTGGCCTGTATATGCTTTACCGCGCGCGTAAGCTGGGTCTGAGTGCCAGGGTGCTGGAGGCGGGCCTAGATGTGGGTGGCACCTGGTACTGGAATCGCTACCCCGGTGCCCGCTGTGATGTGCCCAGCATGGAGTATTCCTATAGTTTTTCCGAGGCGCTGCAACAGGAGTGGCGTTGGACAGAGGTCATGGCAGCGCAACCGGAGATTTTGGATTACGCCAGGCACGTGGCCGATCGTTTCGATCTGCGCAAGGACATTCAGTTCTCCACGCGGGTGAAGGCCGCCCAATTCGACGAGGAGGCCTCTACTTGGCAGGTGATCACCGAGGCGGAAGAGGCGTTTTTGGGCCGTTTTTGCGTTATGGCCACGGGCTGTTTGTCCGTTCCTAATATGCCCGAGCTTGCGGGTCAGGAGGACTTCCAGGGCGCTGTTTATCATACCGGCGCCTGGCCCCACGAGGGCGTGGATTTCTCAGGGCTGAACGTGGGTATCCTGGGCACCGGCTCTTCCGGCATTCAGTCCATACCGGAGATCGCGAAGCAGGCTAATTCGTTAACCGTTTTACAGCGCACGCCAAACTACACCATGCCGGCTCACAATGGCCCGCTGTCTGAAGCGTTTCAGGCCGAGGCGAAGAAAAACTACGCAGAAATTCGTGAACACCAACGTGCCTCTCAGATTGGGATCATTGGGTACGGGTTTGGCTTTGGTGGCGCGAAGGCCATGACGCCGTCCCAGCAGATCGTGGAGACCACTGCAGAGGAGCGAGAACGCCTGGTGGAGCAAGAGGGTTTTTCTGCCATTCGTCGATTCGCCGACGTGGCGACCGATTCTGATGCCAATGAGCTGGCCTGCGAGATGTACCGTATACAGGTTGCTCGAGTGGTACACGATGGAGAGACTGCCGAGGCGTTGATGCCCAGGGGCTATCCCATGGGGTGCAAGCGCCCGGTCATCGACACGGATTATTATGAGACGTTCAATCGCCCTAACGTGCGGCTTGTAGATTTGCGCAAGGGGGGTATTCGCCAGATGACCGCGTCGGGTGTCAGCACGGAACAAGGTGACTTTGCCTTCGATGCCTTTGTTTTCGCGACCGGTTTTGATGCGATGACCGGGGCCTTGGAGAGGATAGATATCCGGGGTCGGCAGGGCCGCTCGCTGGTAGACCATTGGCATGCGGGGCCGCGGACCTATCTGGGGCTAGCCATGCGAGGGTTCCCAAACCTTTTTACCATTACAGGTCCGGGATCACCGTCGGTGCTGAGCAATATGCTGGTCTCGATAGAACAGCATGTGGACTGGATCGGTGACTGTATTCGCTGGATGGATGGTGCAGGTCACAGGGAGATTGAGGCCACCGAGGCAGCTGAAGCACAGTGGGTCGAGCATGTTAATGAGGTGGCGGAGGGCACGCCCTACACAGCCGCTTCCTGTAACTCCTGGTATCTGGGCGCCAACATTCCCGGTAAGCCTCGCATTTTCATGCCCTATGTGGGCGGGGTGGGCCGCTACCGGGAAACCTGTGATCACGTTGTTGAACAAGGCTATGCCGGATTTCACCTTCGGACGGGTCCTTGAACGCTGGCCGACCTGAGGCTTTGTCCAAGTGATGGCCCAGTGAGTCCCAAAAGAGCCTATCTCTTAACCATTTCATCGTGGTATCTGGCCTATGGCATGCAGTCCGTGGTTTTTGCCTGGTTGGTGACTTTAGTCCTTCGCGAATTGCCTGAACGCGTGGGATTTGCGCAAATGATGTTGGGCCTGCCTACCATGCTTTTAATTTTGTTGGCAGGCGTTTTGGCGGACAGGATCGGCCCAAGGCGTCAAGCAATCTGGGCCCAGCTGATGGCGGCGCTGTGTCCTTGGGCGCTGATTGTCGCAATAGCCTTGGGTCACTTTTCCTACGTGATCCTCATCGGTTACGCGCTGGCGATGGGCGCGGCCACGGCCTTTGTTATACCGGCTCGGGATGGGATGCTAAACGTTGTTGCAGGACAAAACGTTCAACGCATGGTGGTTCTTTCCAGTCTTTGCCAGTTCGGTTTTCAGATCATAGGGTTTACCCTGGCCGGCTTTGCGGACCAGATGGGCGCGGTGACCATACTGGTACTCCAAAGCGTCTTTCTCTTAGTGGGCGTTTTCGCCTTCGCCCCGCTAAAGGGAAATTTTGAATCTGGGACTCGCGCGCACCGGACGGCGGCTTCAACCTCGGTGATTCAGGAGTTAAGAATGGGTGCATCGACGGTCCTGACTCACCCCATTATGCGCACGGTGGTGTTACAAAATGTGGCCATGGGTTTGTTTTTCGCTGGATCCTTCATTGTGGGGTTTCCGCTAGTGGTTCGGGAGGTCTTTGCCGGGTCTTCAGGGGACTTGGCCTTGCTCAATGCGCTCAACAGCGCTGGCCTGGTGTTGACCATACTCTTGCTGCTGCGCCTGGGCCCAATTCGGCGTGCCGGGCGCGGGTTGCTGTTGGCCCAGGGTCTCGGGTCTCTGGTGCTATTGAGTGCGGGCCTTGCTGATCAAGAATTGCTGTTTGTCGTCCTCGTCTTCTTCTGGGGCATTTGCGGCGGTCTGGCCCTGCCCATGTCGCGCACGTTGATGCAGCAGCTCGCCCCTGCCGATCAGCGCGCTCGGGTCATGAGCTTCTACTCGCTCTCTTTCTTGGGGGCGGCACCCCTGGGCGCACTGCTCGTCGGCTATTTAGCCAGTCTTTATGGTCCCCAACAGGCCATCGTCACAGCCGCCTTGGCCATGCTCTTGGTCCTGATTATGGTGGCCCTCGTGAGCCCGATGTGGAACGACAAGCTCAGTGAGGTCGCTGAAACGGCCTGAAAGGCAAAAAAAAAGGCCGGCGCTGGGCCGACCTTTTCTGCTCGTATAGGAAGAGCAACTTAAGAAGGTTGTCCTCCGAAACTTGCAATAGATAACACTGATCACCTCCTTATATGTTGTTTTTGGAAACCTGATTATGTCCCTCACCGTTCTGAATGCAAGCCCCTAAATTGGGATTTTTAGCGCGTTGTTGACAAGGCAATCCGCGGTTGTGAATTGACACCGGGTGGGCTTGCGCTACACTTTGCGGCCCGACGC
>CENU01193476.1_pt1 | contig 31275 bp, 35 predicted proteins | sample 361331 | NCBI WGS metagenome assembly CENU01 (sample SAMEA2619766, study PRJEB7988) | marine metagenome | isolation source: saline water (ENVO:00002010), including | reverse complement strand
CGCTTTTCTTCCGCTTTTCGTTTTTTCTCGGCTTCGGCTTTTTTCTTCTTTTCTTCGATTCGCCGCTTTTCCCGCTCTATCGCGGCAAGATCAATCGCCTTGGCCTGAACCGGTTTTGCGGGCGCAGGCGTCACCGCGCGGGGCTGAATCAGAAGACTGACACCCAGCAATGCCCCAAAAGCAACATGGATAACAACCGCGTAAATGAAGGCCCGAACAGGGGTGCCGACGTTTCGCGAAGTGCGGCGCACTGGCAATCAGTTATCTAGGGAATCAGTTACCAACCCAACCCCGGGGACGCCCGCCTGCTGCAACAGCACCATTGCCTGCACCACTGCGTCGTAACGCACGCTCTTGTCTGCGCGCACGAGAAACTCTGTCTCGGGGCTATTGCGCATAACAATGTCGGCTTTGACCCGGATCTCTTGAAGCGTCTCGATCGGATCCGGATCATCGTTGATGAAGTACTGCTCATTTTTATCCACGTGGACAACAAAAGGCTCAGTACTCTTTTCCGAAACGGCTTTTGCGCTTGCCTGGGGCAATTCGACACTGACCCCCTCCATCAGCAAAGGGGCCGTAACCATGAAAATCACTAGCAATACCAGCATGACGTCGATATACGGCACCACATTGATCTCGCTCATCTGGCGTTTGTGACGACGCGGGCGCATAGGGCAGTCTTCTCCCTATCCGCGTCGGCGGCCGCTGACCGCTTGGCGGTTAACGATACTCGCGAATTCCTCAACGAATACGTCATAGCGAGCGATCAAGGACTCCGCTCCGGCCGAGAACCGGTTATAGGCAATGACCGCAGGAATGGCCGCAAACAAACCCATCGCGGTCGCAATCAAGGCTTCGGAAATACCAGGCGCCACCGTGGCAATCGACACGCTCTGCAAGGCGCCCAGGGACCGGAACGAGTTCATGATCCCCCAGACCGTACCGAAAAGGCCGACATAAGGACTGGTTGATCCCACTGTGGCGAGGAACGGCAGACGGGACTCAAGCGTCTCAATCTCCCTGCTCAGCGCGACACGCATGGCCCGTTGCACCCCCTCAACCAGGTCAGTTCTTTCAACGGACGCATTGCCCGCAAGACGGCTGTATTCACGATACCCGGCTACAAAGATGCTGGTCATCCCAACCGGCTCTTCTCCACTTTCGCTGCATCGCCGGTATAGACCGTTTAACTCTCCACCCGACCAGAACTCTGCCTCAAAATCATCTGCTTCCTGGCGCAGTCTTTTGAGCGTATTGGCTTTGGTGAAGATCACGGTCCAAGAGACCAGCGACGCCGCGACCAGAATCAGCATCACCAACTGCACCAGCAGACTGGCCTGCAAAATAAGATCAAGAATCGACAGCGACTCATTGCTGACGGCAATTTTCACAGCTTCGTTCATGGGGTGGTTTTCCCTTCCTGAATAAATGACGGCAGAGCACAAGGTCTCAGCGAGACCGGCTCCACGCAAGCGAGCCGTATTTCACCCGCACACAGAACTTTTTCCGCCAATGCCACGTGCTGGCGCAAAGTGACGCTGGCTGGCCGCCGGCGAATCACTTCAACAGACACCTCCAATGCATCGCCAAGGTGTGCTGGCTGGAGAAAATCGAGCTGGGCAGAACGGACGACAAACATCAGCTGTCCCTGCGCTGCGAGCTCTCTGAGATCAATGCCGTAGTGTCGCAACCATTCGGTACGCGCCCGCTCCATAAATTTAAGGTAGTTCGCGTAATACACGATCCCACCTGCGTCGGTATCCTCATAGTACACCCGAACTGGCCAGACAAAGACTGGGGCGTCCGTCATCAGTTCGATAGCCCCGGAAATTTCAGGGTGCACACCCTATCGCAAATTGCCGGCACGCCGATGGCGGGCAAATGAGCATTTCCTGACCTTTTCATGTCAGTCCGATTTACGCTCGGTTCCGAAAAGGCCCGCTTGCGGTGCATCCTGATTTGGCGCCTGCAGGCCAAAGTGGCGATAAGCCGTAGCCGTTGCGGTGCGACCGCGCGGGGTACGCATCAGGAATCCGGACTGGATCAGGAACGGCTCTACCACATCCTCCAAGGTGCCACGCTCTTCTCCAATTGCTGCCGCAAGGCTGTCAACACCTACCGGACCGCCATCAAATTTTTCCATAATCGCCAGCAACAGCCGCCGGTCCAGCGCATCCAGTCCGAAACTGTCGACCTCAAGAAGATCCAGGGCCTCATTCGCCAGGGCGCCGCCGATCACACCATCCGCTTTGACTTGGGCAAAATCCCTGACCCGACGCAAAAGACGGTTTGCAATACGCGGCGTCCCGCGACTGCGCTTGGCAATCGCTTCAATACCGTCCTGCTCGCTGGTGAGGCCCAGGATTCGCGCGGACCGTTCAACGATCATGGCCAACTCATCACTCGGATAGAACTCGAGACGCTGCACAATGCCAAAGCGATCCCGCAGCGGAGATGTCAATAATCCTGCCCGAGTGGTTGCCCCCACCAGCGTAAAGGGAGGGAGGTTCAGTTTGATGGATCGCGCGGCTGGACCCTCTCCAATCATGATATCGAGCTGATAATCCTCAAGGGCCGGATACAGGATCTCTTCAACCGCGGGACTCAGGCGGTGAATTTCATCAACAAACAGCACGTCGTGCGGCTCAAGGTTGGTCAAAATCGCAGCAAGGTCGCCCGCCTTTTCCAGCACAGGGCCCGACGTCTGTCGCAGACTGGCCGCCATTTCGTGCGCGAGAATGTTTGCCAGGGTCGTTTTGCCGAGACCGGGCGGACCAAACACCAAAACATGATCCAATGCTTCCGCCCTGCCTTTGGCGGCGGCAATAAAAATAGCTAACTGCTCGCGTACTTTGGGTTGGCCAATAAATTCATCCAGCGTCAGCGGGCGCAGACTCCGATCGATAACTCGGCCGTGACTTGAATCGTCATCCGCACTGGGATTAATCAGCGGATCATGCTCGCTCATGATGCTTCCCGAGATAACGTTTTCAATGCTTCGCGGATAAGGGTTTCCACCGCAGGGGTTCCGTCGACTTCCACAGCCCGTACTGCGCGGTTGGCCTCGTTTTCACGGTACCCCAACGCCATGAGGGCACTGACAGCATCCTGTTGCGGTGTCAGGGAGACCCCGGAGGCATCAGAACCGGACCCGGTGACTGCTTCGAGCCGGTCACGAAGCTCAATCACCAGTCGCTCCGCGGTCTTTCGACCGATACCCGGTACCCGGGTCAACTGCGCAATATCGCCCGCCGCCACACAGGCGGTCAGTTCCTCCGCGGTCAAACCCGAAAGCAACGCAAGCGCCACTCTTGGACCCACGCCACTGATTTTTAGCAGCACACGAAATACATCCCGCTGTCTTAGATCAGAAAATCCAAAAAGCAGGTGAGCGTCATCCCGAATCGCAAGGTGAGTAAATAACGAGACCTTCTCCCCCGCTTCGGGCAACTCATAAAAAGCAGTCATGGGTGCCTCAAGTTCATAAGCAACGCCGCCCACATCTACCAGCAACTGAGGCGGATGTTTATAGACCAACGTGCCGCTAATCTGTCCAATCACTGCTGCAGTCCTTTTGGCTTTTTTAGCCGATCAGCAACCTGGGCAACGGTCCGCCGCTGTTGACCCTCAGCATGATGAAGATGGCAGATAGCACAGGCGAGCGCGTCTGCCGCATCCTGAGGCGGCTTTCGATCCATGCCCAACAGGACTCTCACCATGTGCTGCACCTGTTCCTTGTCCGCGCGGCCCGTGCCGGTGATTGCCCGCTTGATTTCCAGCGCACTGTATTCACTGATCTCGAGGTCACTCTCCGCCAGCGCCAATAACGCACTTCCCCTCGCCTGTCCAAGTATTAGCGCTGATTGGGGGTTTGCCGAGACGAAGACTTTTTCAATAGCCCCGCTCACCGGCTGGAAACGGCTTATCACCTCCCGGATCCGCTGGTGAATCTGAACCAATCGTGATCCCAAAGAACCAGTTCCTGTGCGCACGCATTCACTGTGAATATAGTGCAAAGACTGGCCCCGTGCCTCCACGACCCCGATTCCGGTCACCCGAGAACCCGGATCAATCCCAATGGTCCTCAAGGCTTCCACAGGCATCGCCAACAGGCCTACGAACCGAGAGCCGATTCCTCTGGGAAACTCGCGTTCGTGGAAACTTCCTGCACATCGTCGAGTTCCTCAAGAGCGTCGACCAGGCGAATTACCTTCTCCGCGTCTTCATCACCGACCGGGGTCTCATTGGAGGGTCTTTCAATGACCTGTGCCAGTTCCGGCTCCAGTCCTGCTTCTTTAAGCGCATCATTGACGACATCGTAGGTTTCCGGCGGTGCAAGCACTTCGATCGAGCCGTCGGCAACCGTTTCAACATCGTCTGCCCCAGCGCCAACTGCGGCTTCCATCACGGCTTCCTCATCGGTTCCGGGCGCAAAAATAAACAGCCCGGTCTTGCTGAACAGGTAGGCAACTGAACCCTCTGTCCCAAGATTGCCGCCGTGCTTGCTAAAGAGATGTCGTACTTCTCCGACCGTGCGGTTTCGGTTATCCGTCATGCAATCCACCAGGATCGCTACCCCACCCGGAGCATAGCCCTCATAGCGGATTTCTTCGTAGGACACCCCTTCCAGTTCACCGGTACCTCTCTTGATGGCACGGTCAACCGTATCGCGCGTCATATTGGCCGACAAGGCCTTGTCGATCGCGGTGCGCAGCCTCGGGTTGGACGCACTGTCTCCGCCCCCTGCTCGGGCGGCCACGGTGATTTCCCGAATCAGCTTGGTGAACAACTTACCGCGTTTCGCATCCTGAGCCGCTTTGCGAAACTTGATGTTGGCCCACTTGCTATGCCCCGCCATTCTTATCTTCTCCTAACCAGAAATACCCCAACAAGAGCACTCTTTGAAGCAGTCTACTCTGCCATTACATCATTTCTCGTGCTATCTGCGCGAGCACTGCCCGGTTCGTCCATGACCAAAGAGACTCTGTCGCGAAAGAAAGCCGCTCCCACCGACTGAGATCATGCTCTGCGGGGTTCAGGGTAACTTCGCAACGCTCGGGTAAACGTAGCGAAAAAACATGCTCGAGATTCTCGGTAACCCCAGGGCCGTAACGATACCGATATTCAGGCAGAATATAAAAACGCTGAGCCAGATGATGATTGCGCCAGCCTCCGTCTGCCTCGATTCCGGTCTCCTCGTAGAGCTCTCTGCGAGCCGCTGCCTCAGGCGTCTCAGTAAGGGACTGCAGGCTGCCGGTCACCGATTGCCAAAACCCTCCGCCCGCGCGCTGGAGTAAGAGGGTCTCACCTGAGTCCGTGTAGACCACCACCAGAACAGACTCGGGCTGCTTGAAACCTGACGGAGGCCGGAGAAGACTTGAGCTCAACCCGCTGTCGTGCCGCCACTCTGTGCCGTACTCGAAAGCCGCAGGCCAAGTTCCCGCATTTGCTCTGCATCCACTTCCCCGGGCGCGTCGGTAAGCAGGCACGATGCTTTTTGGGTCTTGGGGAAAGCAATGACATCACGAATCGACTCCTCCCCCGCAGCCATTGACACGATCCGGTCTATGCCAAAAGCGATTCCGCCATGAGGTGGTGCGCCATACCGCAATGCATCTAACAGGAAACCGAACTGGGCTTTGGCTTGGGCTTCATCAAGGCCGAGCGCCTCGAAGACCTGCTGCTGGATAGCGCTCTGGTGGATACGAATCGATCCGCCACCGATTTCAGTCCCGTTAAGCACAAGATCGTAAGCGCGGGACCGAACCGAACCGCGATCACTTTCAAGAAGCGGCACATCCTCCGGGTGAGGCGCGGTAAACGGATGGTGCAGGGCAACCCACCGACCCGCGTCGGAGTCCTCTTCGAGAAGTGGGAACTCCACCACCCAAAGCGGCTGCCAGCCTTCGGCCACAAGACCCAGATCATGTCCCAGTCGAATCCTGAGACCTCCCAAAGCATCGTTGACGACGCGGGCACGGTCAGCGCCGAAGAAAAGAAGGTCTCCCTCTTCTGCGCCTGCCCGCTCCATCACCTGCTGTACAACCGCATCGGGTAAGAACTTCAAGATCGGCGACTGCAGGCCGTTCACTCCGTCCGCGAGACTGTTGACCTTGATATAGGCAAGGCCGCCGGCACCAAACTGCTTAACAAACTCTGTGTAACCGTCTATCTGCTGTCGACTGAGGACCGCCCCACCCGGCACCCGGAGTACAGCGACACGACTGCCGGGCGTGGTTGCCGGTCCGGCGAACACTTTAAACTCCACCTCAGCCATCAGATCGGCAATATCGACCAGTTCAAGCGGAATGCGCAGATCCGGACGATCGGTTCCAAAACGCTGCATCGCCTCAGCATAGGTCAGGGTCGGTAGAGGATCCGGTAGATTTACTGACAGGACGCTTTTGAACACCGAACGCACCATTTCCTCCATGAGGGACATGATGTCGCCCTCCTCGACGAAGGACATTTCGATATCGAGTTGAGTAAATTCCGGCTGACGATCCGCTCGCAGGTCCTCATCCCGAAAACATCGTGCGATCTGATAATAACGCTCGAAACCGGAGACCATCAGGAGTTGTTTAAATAACTGTGGCGATTGGGGCAAGGCAAAAAACTGGCCCGGATGCACCCGACTTGGAACCAGATAATCTCGGGCGCCCTCGGGCGTGGACCGGGTAAGCACCGGGGTCTCCAACTCAACAAAATCGCGATCATCCAGGTATCCGCGCAATGCACGAATCACCTGATACCGCAGGCGCAGGTTACGCTGCATCCGGTCACTGCGAAGGTCGAGATATCGATACCGCAGGCGCAACGCCTCGCCCGTGTCAGGATCCTCAATGGGGAACGGCAAGGGGTCAGCACTGTTGAGTACCGTGATCTCAAGACCGAGCAGTTCGATCTCACCCGTGGGCAGGTCAGGGTTTACTGTGCCTTCCGGGCGCAGCCGGACACGCCCGACGACCTGCAGGACATATTCACTTCTTACGGATTCGGCGACGGCAAACTGCTGCTCCCGATCAGGGTCAAAGACCACCTGCACTAAGCCACTGCGATCACGTAGGTCGATAAAGATGACCCCGCCGTGATCCCGGCGACGCTGCACCCAACCACATAGTCGAATCTCGCGATCTACCGATGTGGCATCCAGATCGGCGCAAAGACAGTCACGCTGTTCACTCATGATAAATAACTCCGGCCATTCAACCGGGCTGATAGGTTTCCCGCTCAGGCGGATTTAGAGGCCGAGGAACCAGACTTGCCGCTTGAGGACTTGCTTGACGAAGTCGATGCGCTGGAGGATTTGTCCTGCTTTCCAGAACCTCCGGAACTGCTCCCTGAATCGCTGGACGAATTGCTTTCCTTCTTTGCGTTCTCCGCGGGCTTTTTCTTGTCTGAATTTTTGAAGTCCGTCTCGTACCAACCCGTGCCCTTCAGTCGGAAGGCTGCGGCAGACACCTGCTTGCGCAATGTCGCATCCCCGCACTCCGGGCAGAAAACCAAAGGCTCATCAGACAACTTCTGTAAAGCCTCAAGATAATGACCACAGTTATTGCAGACGTACTCGTAGATGGGCATGGGTGATTCCAACAAAGACAATATCTAAAACCAGGCCGCGGCAGGCTGTTTCGCCCAGAACCAGCGGGTGGGGGATTATACCCTGCCCGAGGACCTGACTTTAAGGATCCTCGCCTGCCTCTTTACTGAATAGCCTGACCCGAGCGCCAGCCAGCATCTGAGCAAGGTGGTGACGAATTAGCCACAAACAGACCAATGACGGCAGGACCATGACCGCCGTGATCACAAAAAACACGCCCCAATCACCGTTCAGCCAGTCCACCAGGGCACCCGAGCTTGAGGCGAACAAGGTGCGGCCTGCCGTGCCGATGGAGGCAAGTAGCGCATACTGGGTTGCCGTGTAAGTCCGATCCACCAGCATGGAGATAAATGCGACGAAAGTCACTGTCGCGAACGCTCCAGCAAGATCATCCATGATGACGGCAAACGCGAACATCGGCTCAGACTTGCCGGACCAGGCCAGCAATGAGAACAAGAGGTTGGTCAGCGCCATCAGAATGCCGGCGAGGAACATGGCGCGCACCAAGCCCATCCGGACCGCAAAAAGGCCTCCGAGCAAAGTAAACGCAACCGTTGTCACCCAGCCGAGACCTTTGGAGTACAGCGCGATGTCGGCCTTGGAAAAACCGATTTCCTTGTAGAACAGTATCGACATTCGGCCCAAAAACGCCTCACCGATCTTGAATAAAAAGATGAAGCCAAGTACCGCCATGGCGATGGCGAACCCGTTGCGACGGAAGAAACTCGCCAGAGGGCCAATCAGCGTCGTGCCCAACCAGGTCACGATTCCGGCAATCACGCCGCTGAAATTGAGTCTGGACCTAAGGGCATCCTCGTCTTCCGCCTGAGCCTGGGTCCGCGCCGCTGGCGGCAGTTCAGGCACAGCCATCAAGGCGATATTGCACAGTACGACCACGGACCCCAGGATCAGGAATGTGGACTGCCAATAGTTGATCACACCGGCGTGCTGCAAGGCCTCAGCCGTAACGAGCGCCACCACGCCGCCCAGCTTGTATCCCGTCCACCAGCCCACAACGGCAACCGCTGCACCCGCTGCCATGGCCGCGCTTTCATTGGAGCCCACCTGTTCAATCCGAAGCGCATCAATGGTGATGTCCTGGGTCGCAGAAGCAATCGCAATGACAAGCGCGATTGCAATCACTCCCTGAAGATTGGTCACCGGATCGAAAATGCTCCAAAAAGTGAGGCAGATCAGGATCACTGCCTGCAGGCTCACAATCCATGCGCGCCGATGTCCCAGTCTTGCAGTGAGCAGTGGTACCTGTATCCGGTCGATCAGCGGTGCCCAGAGGAAATTGATCGCATAAACCCCAAAGATCAACCCGGCCCAGCCGATAGTTGCCCGACTGAGACCGTCCTCTTTGAGCCAGAGTGTCAGGGCGCTGCCAATCAGCACCCAGGGAAATCCACTGATCAGGCCGAGCAGTGCGATCCGCGCCATCCTGCGGTCAAGATAAATACTGAAGGTCTGCGCGAAAGAGGCCGGGCTCCCCGTATTTTGCCCGTCTGAAGACATCCCCAGCTTCCGATTAGAGCTTAGTTCTGAGCCAGCGATCGCTGACGCGATAATCAATGATCAAGGGTGCGTGGTCTGAAAAACGCTCGTCCTTGAATATCTGCACCGCTTGCGCCCGTTTGGCAATCGTCGGCGTCGCGATCTGATAGTCAATCCGCCAGCCGACATTCTTGGCCCAGGCCTGGCCACGATTCGACCACCATGTGTACTGATCCTCTCCAGGCTCGATCTTGCGGAAAACATCGACCATGCCGCCATCATCAAACCACCAGTCCATCCAGGCGCGCTCCTCAGGCAGGAACCCGGAGTTTTTCTGGTTGCCACGCCAGTTTTTGATATCGATATTCTTGTGGGCGATATTGATGTCCCCGCAAATGATGTACTCGCGACCACTTTCGGCAAACTTCTTTAAAAGGGGCTTAAGCCGCTCCATAAGGTCATATTTGAATTCCTGGCGAACTTCACTGCTGGAACCGGACGGCAGATAAAGCGACACCACACTGAGCCGCCCATAGTCCGCCTGCACCCAGCGCCCTTCGCTGTCCAAGTCCGCCCAGCCCAAACCTTCCTGAATCCGGTCAGGCTTTTTCCGGCAGTACAGGGCAACACCGCTGTAGCCCGGCTTTTCGGCGTCAACATAGCAGTGGGTGTAACCCTGGGGGAAGTAACAGTCGTCGGTGCGCTGAAACGGCTGGATCCGGGTTTCCTGAAGACAGACAAAGTCAGCGTCTTGCGAGGGCAGCCAATCAAAGAAACCTTTCCGGGCGGCCGCACGGATACCGTTGCAGTTTAGGGTTATGATCCGCATGTTCCGCGATACCGATGAATGATCAGGTGGTGAAATGTCCCGAGCAGATGAGCGTGAACATGCTTTCCTGCAGTTTGCCCTGGAGACCGGGGTGTTGCGCTTCGGAGAGTTTACCCTCAAATCCGGACGAGTAAGTCCTTACTTCTTTAACGCGGGCCTATTCAACAGCGGCGCGAAACTCTCGCGGCTGGCGGCTTTTTATGCCGCAGCCCTTGCCGAACTTGAACCAGAACCTTTCATGCTTTTTGGTCCTGCCTACAAAGGCATTCCACTGGCCTCGGCGACTGCCGCGGCCCTCGCCGATCATCATCAGCGGGATGTGCCCTTTGCCTTCAACCGCAAAGAAATAAAGGACCACGGAGAGGGAGGCCAACTCGTCGGCGCCCCCCTTGAGGGAGACGTCGTAATCGTAGATGACGTGATCACCGCGGGCACGTCCATCCGCGAGTCGGTTGACCTCATCCATTCGGCAGGCGCCCAGGCTGCTGCCGTAATGATCGCCCTTGATCGAGAAGAGGCTGTCACCGAGGAAGGTGATTCAGCCATCGACCATGTTGCCAAAACCTACGGCCTCAGGGTGCACACACTCGCGCGCTTCTCGACCTTGCTTGAGTTCCTGTCAGATCGTCCGGATCTTGCGGCCCACCTGGGCGCGCTTCAGGCTTACCAGACCCAGTACGGGCTGACTACCCGGCTGGAGTGAACTGGAAAGTCTGTCCTCCGACCGACGCCTCGTACATCAGTCCGCCGATCGCGCCCTTATAAATCTTGGGAAACACCGCATACCCCCATTCTTAATGATTTTGGATGTTATTGACGCGAAGCGGGAACGCTTCCCGAACGCTTCTAAACCACTCGAGACGCACGAGATTTTACTGATTCAAAAAAATTGCTATTGATTCAATCTTGGGTGTCATTTCTGCTTGCGGCGAGGGCCCGGACCGCCAAATAAAACACTTCAAAGTCACGATCCGCTTTTTCGAACAACCCGGCAAAAAGATCAATGTCGTCATGATACGAACCAACCGAGGCGAGTTTTGCGTTGTTGAGCCCCTCTTCAAACCAGCCATCCCAGTTACTGACTCTGTTTTCGTTACGCATCTTCCGATACCTCTCAGCCAACTCACCTAACATTATTTCTTTCTGCAGGCGCATGTCCGCCTGGGTAATCGATCTTGCGTAAAGTTCGCCTAAAGCGAGGCGCGTATCCCGAGTGAGGTTAACTGCCTTATCGTTACGTGCAGCATCCACCTTGAAATCTTCGAGGCTTGCTGTCCTGCCTGAGTCGGTCAGCCACTGCTCTACCCCAGCCCGAGCCACAAAGGTGGCAAACGATTCATTAAACGTAGTGTCGCCGGTAATAAACAGCAATTCGTGTGCGAGTTCATGAAAAATGAGTTCCGCAACTTGTGTATCCGAATAATGCAGCACCGAACTCACCACCGGATCGGCAAACCATCCGAGTGTCGAGTAGGCTGCGACCGGACATACTGCCGTCTCATACCCTGCGGATTCCAGCCCTTCGGAAAAAGCGAGAGCGTCCGCCCGATCAAAATAGCCCTGATAGGCCACACACCCGGTGATGGGATGACAAAAAAGCTTTGGCTCAGTTGAAAACTCCTCCGCCGCTACCACACTCCATAAAATAAAATCGCGGCCGATATCGGTAAACCGTCTGTAACTGCCGGTTGCGGGCAAAAAGAGCGCGCTTTCGGCGTAGTCGCGAACACTCTGCACAAAACGCAACCGATCGCGCAGAGGGTCCGATGTTTTAGGATCACGGATTACCTCGTCGATCGGCCTGCTGTGCCAAAGCAGGGCTGATTGTCCCACTGCCGCCTGGGTGTAATAGGCGACGCTTTGGCAACCACTCAGGCAAGCCATTGCGAGGCACCAAAGTACGGCGCGCAAGCATCGGTTCAATGAAAAATCTCCTCTTCTGGCCGAATCAAGACCGGTTTCTAGTTTAGGCAATTCTCGTTATATTTATGTTCGAAACTGAAGAACAATTTTGAGAGTTATGCTTTGAATACAGACCCATTCTCCAAAAGCGACCTGGCCGAACGCTTCCACCGTGACGGGGTTGCTCTTATCCGAAACGGTGTCGATGACTCCTGGATAAAACTCTTAAAAAAAGGTCTGGACAAGCATGTCGAGACACCGACCATCCGGGGCCGGATCTGGGATCGGGACGATCATGGAAGAACGTGCTTTTATGACAGTCAGGCATGGCAGCAGATACCTGAATACCAGAAATTTATTGAGCAATCGCCCATCGCATCTATTGCAGGACAACTGCTGAATACGCAACGGGTGAACTTCTTTTTCGATGCGGTCTTTGTCCGCACCCCGGGGGCTCAGTTTCGCACCCCTTTTCATCAGGATGAGCCTTACTGGTCCGTGAAAGGATTTGATACCTGCTCCATCTGGATGCCGTTAGTCGCTGTCGAGAAGAAAAGCGCCTTGGAGTTTGTGCGAGGCTCACATCGCTGGCCGCAGAAATTTCAACAAACCAACTTTGGCGCCTTGACGCAGGACGCGCGCGACCAGCGCCAGGAAGTTACAGATGGGGATTACGAACCCTTCCCCGATATTGAAGGCCATCGAGAGAATTACGAGATCCTGAGTTGGGATATGTCGCCCGGAGACTGCGTTGCCTTTAATGGCCGGATTATTCACGGCGGCTCGGGCAACCTTGGCCCGGACCGGGATCTCAAGGTCTTCAACACCCAGTGGCTGGGTGACGATGTCCGCGTCTGCTTTAGAGAGGAAGGCATGGACCCGGATCATTCTGCCGTGATGCGTGAGCAAGGCCTTGCACATGGGGATCGGATCGGTACGGATCTCTATCCCGAATTCCGGCTTTAACTCAACGATCCTTATCTCTCGCATAGGCACTACCCGGCAGGTCGTGCTCCGGATAGCGTTTTTGTCCCCGAACCTGGTAGGGTTTCAGATCAACCATCTCACTTCCTAAATTTACGGAGCCTCCTGTGGCAACAAAACAGCCCAATCTGCTTTTCATTCAGGCAGACCAACTCAAGCCCCAGGTACTTCCGATGTACGGCGGACCTGCCCTCACCCCGCATGTGTCCCGGCTGGCGGATAGCGGCGTTACCTTCGACAACGCTTATTGCAACTTCCCCCTGTGCGCACCGTCCCGGTTCTCAATGCTCTCGGGCATGCTGGCCAGCAAGATTGGCGCTTACGACAACGGTGCGGAATTTCCGGCCCACCTTCCCACCATGGCCCACTACTTAAGACTTGCCGGCTATCGCACCAGTCTCTCGGGTAAGCAGCATTTTGTTGGGCCCGACATGCTGCACGGATTTGAAGAGCGCCTGGTCCCCGAACTTTATCCTACGGATTTTTCCTGGACGCCGAGCTGGGAAGAACTGCGCATGGACTCCAACAACAACGCCAGTGGCGTGACTCGCTCCGGGGTATGCAAGCGCAGCGTTCAGATCGATCACGATGAAGCCGTCTTTTATCGTGCAAAAGCCAAACTGCATGACTTTGCTCGTATGGACGATACGCCCTTTTTCCTGGTGGCCTCGTTCACCCATCCGCATGAGCCGTACTACGCGCTGCAGCAATACTGGGATCTTTATCGGCATGATGACATCAGCCTGCCTGACACCCCTCTTCAACCGGAGGAAGCTCGTGAGGTGCACACCACCCGCATGCTTCACCACGCTATGCTGATCGACAGCGGCATCACTGACGAACACGTCAGGACAGCAAGACACGGCTATCTCGCCAACGTTTCCTATTTTGACGATATGGTGGGCGGCCTGATCAAGACTTTAAAGGACACCGGATTGCTGGAGAACACGGCGATTGTGGTGACGGCCGATCACGGGGACATGCTCGGCGAACACGGACTCTTCTATAAGAAGCATTTCTTCGAGGACTGTATCCGGGTGCCGCTCATCCTCCACTGGCCCGAACGATTTGGCGCAAGCCATCAATCCCGCCCGAGTTCCCTGGTGGATCTTCTCCCCACGCTGTGCGATCTCGCGGGTCTGGCGCTTGAAGATCACGCGCCTCATCCGCTCGATGGGCAAAGCCTTGTCAGCGCCTGTGAGGGCGCCGACACGAGTACTGCTGCGCCTGTTTATGCCGAGATCACATCAGAAGGTGTTCCGACACCCATGTTTATGGTTCGAAAGGAGCGCTACAAACTCCTGAGCGGCGGAGACGCCCCACCTGTCTTGTTTGATCTCGTCAATGATCCCCATGAACGCAGCAATCTTGCTTCGGATCCAGCACACGCTGACGCGCGGCGTGACCTGGAAGCGCTAACCCAGGCCCAATGGGATTCCGATACGCTGCAGACCCTGATCACCATTAGCCAGCGTCAGCGCCGGCTGGTGCATGCCGCACAGCAAAAGGGGAAATCCCCAAACTGGGAGCACCAAACAGAAGATGCGACGACACCCTGGATTCACCGCGGTCCGGAAGGCTATAACGACTGGGCCTGGAAGGGTATAGACGACACGTAATTCCGCCTTGGTGAGACCTCTGGCTCAGCATAAAATCCAATGCTGATGCTGCCATCCAACTCGGACCTGACGTCGACATGGCCGATCCTTGTGACTTTCTTGAATGCTATCTGGTCGGTGGAGCCGTAAGAGACGCTTTACTGAATGAAGCCGCTGGTGATCGCGACTGGGTGGTCATCGGGTCGAGTCCAGAAGACATGCTGGAACGGGGATTTCGGGCGGTCGGCAAAGACTTCCCGGTTTTTCTGCATCCCGTCTCAGGGGAGGAATACGCGCTTGCCCGCCGAGAGCGTAAAACCGGACCCGGCTACACAGGCTTTGCGACCGAAAGCGGCTCGGATGTCACGCTCGAAGAGGACCTGTCGCGTCGCGACCTCACGGTGAACGCCATGGCACAGGATGCCGACGGAGGCTTGATTGACCCCTTTGGCGGCGCGCAGGATCTCAACAACGGTATCCTGCGCCATGTCTCAGACGCCTTTGTTGAAGATCCGCTGAGGGTGCTGCGGGTCGCGCGCTTTGCAGCCCGGTACGCTGGACGAGGCTTTGCGGTTGCCCCTGAAACGGTTGATCTCATGCGCAGGATCAGCGCGTCCGGCGAGTTGGCTTCCCTGGTTCCCGAGCGGGTCTGGCAGGAAACCTGTCGCGCCTTGGGCGAGGCAAACCCCAGTGAATTTATCCGCGTGCTGCAACGGTGCGATGCCCTTGACATCATCTTTCCTGAAATTGCGGCGCTGCAGGGTGTGTTGCAAAATGTCGAGCATCATCCAGAGGGCGATGCATTTTTACACACGCTGATGGCGCTGGATGCCGCAACCAAAATCTCTCAGCAAAAAGAGGTTCGCTTTGCCGCCCTGGTGCACGATCTGGGCAAAGCCAAGACGCCCCAAAATGAGTGGCCGCGTCATATCAAGCACGAACACCGGGGCGTGACGATCGTCAACGCACTTTGTGACCGGCTGCGGGTTCCCAGTGACTATCGCGAGCTGGCGGTCCTTGTGACACGAGAGCACCTTCTGATGCATCGGCTTGCCGAACTGCGTCCTGAAACCGTACTGAAACTCTTGAATCGCCTGGACGGATTTCGACGTTCTGAGCGGCTTGATTCTTTTTTGACCGCATGCCGTGCTGATGCCACAGGCCGGGGCGACGGCACACTCGGGGACTACCCGCAGCAACCACTGTTGGAGAAGTACTTTGCGGCCGCAAAGGCGGTGGATCTATCTGACCTTGCAGATTCACCTCATGACGGCAGGGCGCGCAAAAAAATAGTTGAAGAACGACGTCTCGATGCAATCAGCGAAATTCATCAAAACCGTGAGACGGCCTGCTAGCTCAACTGGTTACCAGAACAGGATCAGCAGTATGCTGCCCAGCGCAATCCGGTAAAGCACAAAGGGCGTCATGCCCACACGGCTGATAAACCTCAGAAAAAGTGCGATCACGGCCCACGCGCTCAAAAAAGCAACAACCACCCCCAGAGCAAAAAGATTCCAAAGGACAGCGTCGTCAGATTGCATCATGGAGACCGCTTTAAAACAGCCTGCCGCGGCAATAATGGGAATCGCCATGAGAAAGGAAAACCGCGCCGCGGCCTCACGAGATAATCCGAGCATCAACCCCGCCGTGATCGTAATGCCCGAGCGTGATGTCCCGGGGATCAAAGCCAGCGCCTGAAACACACCAATCAACACGGCATCCTTGAATCCCAAATGACTCAGGGCCCTAGTCTCTGATCGATACCGATCGGCCCACCAGAGCAAAACCGCAAATCCGATTGTCGCTGCCGCAATAACCAGCGGATGACGCAGCAGCAGCTCTACTGTTTCATCAAGAAAAAAGCCAACCACCACTGCCGGCATCGTCGCCACAATGACCAACCACCCGATGCGGCTTTCTTTGGTTTTTCCACCGCTGCCCCATTGGCCAAAACAGCCCGCCACGATGCCAACAAGATCTCGCCGCAGATAGACCACAACCGCTCCGAGTGTCCCCACATGGACTGCCACATCAAAGGCCAGTCCCTGATCCGGCCAATCTGCCAGAATCGGCAACAGAACAAGATGCGCCGAACTCGACACCGGCAGGAATTCAGTGAGGCCCTGCACCAGCGCGAGCCAGACTGCCTGGCCGAAATCAATCATAACGATCCACTTCGGTCGCGCAATTTGAATCCTTGCAAGGGCTTGTCTGCCTGCTTGCCAAATGCCATCACCTTGAAAGCTTCGCCCATCTGCGAAGGCAAGATCAGCCCTTTTACTTCGGCCGCTGTTTTCAGCATTTGTTTCTCATCATCGTTTGGCTGTGGCGAAGCGAGTTCCAAAAGCCCGAGTCCCAAAAGATACGCTTCCTGACTTGTATATCCGAGAACCTCAAGACCCGATTCCCGACCCGCATCTGCAAGCGCTGAAAAATTCACGTGAGACGTCACGTCCTGTATTCCGGGATAGATCAAAGGATCATTATGCGCCTGATGCAGGTAGTGACACCGCAAGGTGCCTTCTGAGCGCTCCGGCAGATAGTATTCCGCCGCCGGAAAGCCGTAGTCGATCACCAGCACGACACCCCGCTGTAAAGCAGATGCCAATGCGCCCATCCATGCCTTGCTCCGGTGACAGACCTCAGAGGTATAGCCCTCTTTCAACTGATACTGACAAAAGATGTTCATCGTCGATTGATCATCGCCTAAATCATCTATCCAATCCCAGGCAAAACCGTCGCCGTTAATACAGACACCGGCCCGTACGGGTTTTTCGTTACGGACTCTAAACCGGGTGACGGGAAATGCATCTACCACTTCATTTGCGAGAATCACACCCTCGAGCGGTGCGTCGGGCATCCGCTCAAGCCATTCGATGTCGAGCCCGTGCTGATTGGCAATCGGCTCAAGCCGTTTTCGCTGACGCTCTCGGAGGTCCGGGCTGATTTCCAAAATACAGTATCGTTCCGGTAGTTGATCCAACCTCGAAAGCGCCTCAATCAGGCTAACCGCCAACGCTCCGCTGCCGGCCCCGAATTCCAGCACGCATGCCTCTTTTAACGACGCCAGGACCGGTCCCACCTCCCGGGCAAGACATTGTCCAAAAAGTGGGCCTAATTCGGGAGCCGTTACAAAATCTCCGCCGGGGCCAAACTTACGGCTGCCGGCCGCATAGTAGCCAAGGCCCGGGGCATACAACGCCGCTTCCATGTATTCATCAAAAGGCAATACACCCCCGGCGCTGTCAATCCGTTCCCGAATGAAAGCGGCCACCGCGGCACTGTGATGGGACGCCGCTGTATCCGGCTGCCCCAATTTGGACTCAGTGATTTGGGAGGAATGCATCCAAGCCTCAATTGGCCACGCGAAACAAGGGGATCATTTTACTGCGCCAGGAGAACGATCAACATAGATCAACGAGGACTCCTTCTACTTATCTCTGATACAGTAAACATTGATGTCACGCGGGTCTTGTTAGGGTGCTGTTTATAATTCTCGGCTTTTTCAATGACCAACTCAGAATACTTCCGCAACCCGAAAGCGGCTCTGATTACCGGCGGCGCCAAGCGTATTGGAGCCGCGATCGCGACGACCCTGCATGCTGCGGGCATGGATCTTGTTATTCACTTTCGTCACAGCGCTGCAGAGGCTCAGTCACTGGCGGATGCACTGAACGAAACACGCGCCGAGTCGGTGGTTTTGGTCGAAGGAGATCTTGAAAAACCAGAGGACTGCGCGGCGCTTGCACAAAAGGCGATAAACGCCTTCGGCCACGTAGACGCTTTGATCAACAATGCATCAGCGTTTTTCCCCACCCCCATGGGCGAGGTCACAAACGATCACTGGGAAGCATTGATAGGGGTCAACCTCAAGGCGCCATTCTTTCTGTCCCAGGCATGCGCAAAAACGCTGGCATCAACCCATGGGGCAATCATCAATCTGACAGACATCTATGCGGAACGGCCTTTGTCCCACCATCCGGTCTATTCTGCGAGCAAAGCGGGACTGGTTGCCCTGACACGGTCTCTTGCCCAGGAACTTGGGCCCGAGGTTCGAGTCAACGCAGTGGCACCTGGAGCGATCATCTGGCCTGAGTCTGGCGATTCTGAGGAAAATCAGAGTGAAATCCTCCGACGGACACCGCTGGGCCGATTGGGTGACCCGCAAGACATTGCAGACACGGTTAAGTTCTTGCTGTGCGACGCCCCATTTATTACGGGACAGATCATCAACGTAGACGGTGGCCGGTCAGTCAGGCCATAGGCTCGGCTTTTTAGCAGTCCAAAACAACCAGACTAAGGCTCTCGCGTTGATCCCGCGACATTGCTTCCCATAGGTCACGATAGGTCGCACCCTTTACCGGATGGTGGCGATCCGGCCAAATCAGGCTGAGCGGTTTAAGCACATGAGCGCACTCAAGAATCTCATCACGCGGGATGTTTACACCCTGCGAATAGAGAATTTCATCTCCGAAGAGCAGGACGTCGATGTCAATCTCCCGGGAGCCCATGATCTCACCGATTCGGACCCTGCCCTGCTGGGCTTCGATATCTCGTAACTGCAGTACCAGCTCAGCGACCTCAAGATCCGTTTCAAAAGCGGCAGCAAGATTGTAAAACGCCGGCCCCTCAAACCCGACCGCCTCACTTTCAAAGACAGCCGAAAATATTGCTCCTGGGTAGAGCGATCTTATCGTCTCCACTGCCGCACGAATATTTGACTCGCGATCCAGATTGCTGCCGAGACTGACTGCGACCTCAGGCACTTACTGCTGGCCGCGCTCGATGTCGACGCCCACATCCCTCGCGCCCGTGACTGCGCCGCGTTTATTGATTCGGACCCGGCACCAGAGAACTCCGAACTCTTCCTGAAGCAGGCCCGCGATGCCTTCCGCAAGGGTCTCAACCAGATTAGCCTGCGTTTCGACGACAAATGCGTTCACGCGTTTCGCCACATCCTTGTAACTCAACGTGTCCTCGAGTGCATCAGAACTTGCCGCTGCTCTGATATCCCAGCCCATTTCAAGATCAATGATCAGCTTCTGGGTAATCTGACGCTCCCACTCCCACACGCCAATCACGCACTCCACTTCAAGACCTTGTACAAAAATCTTATCCAACCCTTTTCTCCTTGGTGTCCGGGCAACCAGATAAAGCGCCGGTCTTACCTGACGCTCAGTTTATACTTTAGTCGCGACTGACCCAACCGCCTGCACCCCTCATGGAATACCTGATTTTCGCGATTGCTGGATACTTGCTAGGCTCTGTCTCCAGTGCGGTCCTGGTATCGCGGGCGATGCATCTGCCCGATCCGCGTTCTGAAGGCTCAGGGAATCCGGGTGCCACCAACGTGCTTCGCCTTGGCAATAAAGTCGGAGCCGGATTGACCCTGGCGGGCGATATTCTGAAAGGCGTGTTGCCCGTACTTGTTGCCCGTTGGCTGTCCGAAGACCCACTGACCGTCGCGCTGGCAGGAGCCAGCGCGTTTGTCGGCCACCTGTTTCCTCTTTTCTTTGGCTTTAAGGGCGGCAAGGGGGTGGCAACCGCGCTGGGCGTTTTTGCCGCAGTGAGTCTCCCTGTCGCGGGCGGGCTTGCACTTACCTGGATCGTTACCGCACTGGTTTTTCGCTACTCGTCGCTCGCAGCACTCATCAGCGCCGTCAGTGCACCGATCTGGAGTTGGTGGCTGCTGGCTGATCTGGTTTATACCGGACTGGCAATTGTGCTCGGACTTATCCTGATATTGCGGCATTGGGGCAACATCCAGCGGCTGTCCAGTGGGACAGAGTCAAAAATCGGCCAATAGCGCTAGGCCGCTGCACCGGAAAAAGGCGCGAGTTCCGTCAGGCTCCAACGGGGGCGAACCGAAAAATCGAGATCCTGTCGCTCGCCTGCAGCAAGCCGGATACAACCCGCATAGGCAATCATGGCGCCATTATCCGTACAGAATTCAAGTCTCGGATAAAACACTTCCTGACCACTTTCTTCAGTCATAGCGCAAAGACGCTCTCGAAGCAGCAGGTTCGCACCCACCCCTCCCGCCACGATCAGACGGCGTCTTCCCGCCTGCTTCAGCGCCCGCCGACATTTGATCATCAGGGTATCCACCGCCGCATCCTGGAAGGCACAGGCGACATCCGCGATAGCGTCTTCATCGAGCTCCAGAGAGGCCACGGTGTTGCGGACGTAGGTCTTCAGACCGCTGAAGCTGAAGTCCAAACCGGGCCGATCAGTCATGGGGCGGGGAAATCGCCAACGCTCGGGATTACCCCTCTTGGCTGCCTTGGCGATGGCCGGACCCCCGGGGTAACCAAGGCCGAGGAGTTTTGCGGTCTTGTCGAAAGCTTCGCCCACGGCATCATCCAGCGTACCGCCAAGAATCTGATAACGTCCGACCCCCTTCACATCGACCAGCAATGTATGCCCACCCGAGACCAGTAAGGCAACAAAGGGAAACTCGGGAGGATTGTCCTCCAGCATCGGCGCCAAGAGGTGGCCTTCCATGTGGTGCACGCCCAGGGCTGGAACATCCCAGGCCCAGGCAAGACTGCGACCCAGCGACGCGCCTACCAATAATGCGCCCGATAAACCCGGCCCGGCCGTGTAGGCTACACCTTCAATTCCCCCGTCTGGAACCTCGGCCTCCTGCAGGGCTTTCTCCACCAACGGCATTAACAGTTTGACGTGGTCGCGCGCGGCAAGTTCCGGGACAACCCCGCCATAAAGCGCGTGCAGTTCAATCTGTGACGCAAGACAATGCGACTTCAAACCCGCTTCGGTATGGTAGACAGCGACACCGGTATCGTCGCAAGAAGTCTCTATTCCAAGAATCTGCATTTTTATGCCCTCGGGAAGAAAACGCCCCATCAATAAATCAAGTTTTCGGAGCCGTTTTGGCCGGATTATAAGATTTTGGCCATTTCCCGCTCGAGATGGCGGGCGAAATAACGAAGGCTGACACGGGAATGGCACCTTTTGAGGCAGTTCTGATGTGGGCCCAGCGTGTACTTTCGAGCGGGATACAAGTAGAATACGCGCCCTTTTCGATTGCTTTGAGACAAGCCTATGCCATCAGTCAAAGTTCGGCCGGATGAGCCGTTTGACGTCGTCCTTCGCCGATTTCGCCGCGCCTGCGAAAAAGCCGGTGTATTCACCGAGTCACGCAACCGCGAATACTATGAAAAGCCGACCACCGTGCGCAAGCGCGCTGGCGCTGCCGCTGAAAAACGGGAAAAGAAGCGACTGGCCCGTCAGAATCCTTCCAGGATGCGCGCCCACTAAGCGTTCTTAGTCCGCTGCCTGCCACAACGGCATGGCACTTTTTATGACGACACTCAAAGACCGTATCACTGCGCACATGAAAGAGGCCATGCGTGCCAAAGAGGCCGTACGTCTTGAGGCAATCCGGCTATTGCGTGCTGCTATCCAGCGCCGAGAAGTCGATGAACGTGTCGAACTGGATGAGGATGAGGTTCTTGCGGTCCTCCAGAAGATGATCAAGCAGGGCCGAGACTCAATCGAACAGTTTGAAAAAGGCGGTCGTGACGATCTGGTTCAAAAAGAAGCGGCCACACTTGAGATCCTGGAAACTTACCTCCCCGAGCAGTTGGACGAGAGCAAACTCGCTGCGTTGATTGATCAGGCCCTGACCGAGACTGGCGCACAAAGTATTCGCGACATGGGAAAAGTGATGGGATGGCTCAAACCCCACGTACAGGGCCGCGCCGACATGGGTGCCGTCAGCGCATCAATCAAACAGAAACTCCCCGCCTAGACAATCAAACCCAGTCAGGGCCTACAGGCTCAGGCTGTTCTGAATCGAAACACCACGTAGAGCATCACGCTGAGCAGTACCAAGGCTACTGCTTGGTGCATCGCGCCCAATGCGACCGGCACAAACCAGAGCAGCGTGCTGATACCCAGTGCCACCTGGATGGTCGCAACCCCAACAAGCGTCAGCGTCGGTTTGCGCAATGGTCGCAGCGCCTTGTCTTTTAACACCCGAATGACAAACACCAGCACCAACGCGAAAGTGCTGATCGCCAGCAGTCGATGGTTGAACTGCACGGTAGCGATGTTCTCGAAGAAATTGCGCCATGTGGGCTCTAGAGCGAGATAACCCGGCGGTATCCATTGTCCCGCCATTAGGGGAAAGGTATTGAATGCATGGCCGGCTTTGAGGCCTGCAACAAATCCGCCCGACAGGACGGTGGCAAAAGCGAGCACACCGAGACCCCAACTGCTCCGACGTAACCCCTTCGATACCACCGGTGCAGAGCGACGCTCAAGCAGCTTGAACAGCACCCACAATATATATAGATAGATTGAAATGGCGAGGCCCAAATGCGCAGTCAGCCGGTATTGACTGACGTGCGGTATCTCTACAAGCCCGCTCTTCACCATGTACCAACCCAAAAGCCCCTGCAAGCCGCCCAGAACAAACATGGCAATAAGGTGAGGCACAAGTGGACGCGAGAGATGCTTTCTGACCCAAAGCCAGACAAACCCGATCGCGAACACCAGGCCGATGAGCCGACCCAGCATACGATGCGCGTATTCGAAATAGAAGATTCTTTTGAACGCCTCTAACGACATTCCGGCGTTAATCTTCTGGTACTCCGGAAACTGGCGGTAATGCTCGAATTCTGCCTGCCAGGCTGTTTGGGTGAGCGGCGGCAGCATTCCCGAAATAGGCTCCCAGTTCACCATTGAGAGGCCGGAATCCGTGAGTCGCGTGACCCCGCCGAGGACCACCATGCAAAACACAAGGACGCAGCAGAGTCCAAGCCAGCCCGCCACAGCGGAACGGTTCGATTGATTAAGGTTCATCATGGCTGGATGCTAATATCTCGTAGATCAAACCGGTGTGATAGGCGATGAGCGGCAGAATTCCAAGAGAGTTTATCGACGAACTGCTTGCCCGAGCCGACATCGTCGAACTGATCGATGCACGGGTGCCTCTGACCAAGGCTGGCAGGGACTTCAAAGCCTGTTGCCCGTTCCATAACGAAAAAACCCCTTCGTTTACCGTCAGTCAGACCAAACAGTTTTACCACTGTTTTGGCTGTGGCGCGAACGGCAGCGCCATCGGCTTCCTGATGGAGTTTGAACATCTCAGCTTCAGGGAAGCCATCGAAGAACTCGCCCAGAGCACTGGTCTTGAGATACCGGATACCGGGCCGGCCCGGCCTGAAGATACACTGACTCCTGCCCTGCTCGATGCTGTCGCAGATGCAAACCGCTTCTTTAAAGAGCAACTGCGTCAGCATGAGATGTCGGCCGAGGCGATTCGATACCTCAAGGAGCGGGGCCTGTCTGGCGAGGTGGCCGCCCAATTTGAGCTTGGGCTTGCGCCCTCGGGCTGGGACTCACTCGCACAGACAGCCAAGGGTGACGACAAAACACTCGATATGATGACCAAAGCCGGTCTGGTTGCTCGCAAGGACACCGGTCGCGTCTATGACCGCTTCCGGTCCCGGATCATCTTCCCCATTCATGACTACAAGGGCCGGGTGGTGGCTTTTGGGGGGCGGATACTTGGCGACGGCGAACCGAAATACCTGAATTCACCGGAAACGCCCATTTTTCAGAAAGGCTCGGAGCTCTACAACCTGCATCGCGCTCGCTCAAACATCGCCCAGCAAGGTCATTCAATCGTGGTCGAGGGCTACATGGATGTGGTGGCGTTAGCACAGTATGGTGTTGACCACGTAGTTGCGACACTCGGCACAGCGACTACCCCAAGACATCTTGAAAGACTGTTTCGCCTCTCGCCTTCGATTATCTTCTGCTTTGATGGGGACCGCGCAGGCCGGGCTGCCGCGTGGCGGGCTCTGGAAACCGCCCTGCCCGAATTGGGTGGCGGCCGGCAGATCAGTTTTCTTTTCCTGCCCGATGGGGATGACCCGGATTCTTTGGTACGCCGCGAAGGCGTCGATACATTTCGGGACCTGGCAGCCAAAGCGACTTCGCTGCCGGATTTTCTCTTCGAGAAACTGGCGGGCGAGACCGATATGGACCGCATCGACGGACGGGCCCGTCTTGTAGAACTCGCCAAGCCGCTATTGGCCCGCCTCCCCGAGGGGCCACTGCGAGAACTGATGCATCAGCGCCTACGGGAGGAAACCGGGGTTCAATCTACCGAGACGCCGCGTGCGTCCAAGGGGCGTCAGGTTCCTTCACGCAGGTCCACGCCATCACAAAGGCTGAGCCCGATCGCAACGGCGATCAGTCTCCTGCTCCAGCAGCCCGGCCTCGCGACACGATTTGCATTGCCCGAGCACCTCGATGACAGTCCAGATGAGCCGGGCCTGCAGCTTCTGATAACGCTCTACAAAATGACAGGCGGCGAATCTCACCTCACCACCGCCGCACTTCTAGAGAGATTCCGGGACTCCGAGGACGCTTCCACCCTTGAAAAACTGGCAGCCAAGGACCATCTCCTGGGTGAAGAAGATTTTCCGCCCTTCTTTTCAGAAACATTGCTGACAATCCAGGAGCAGGCGCTTGGCAAATCGATCGATAAACTGGTCTCCCGTGCTGGACAGGAAGAGCTGGACGAAACCAGCAAGGCGAGGCTTGCAGAGCTTTATCGGGATCGCCAATTACTAAGGCAAGAGCGCGAAGAGCCGGGAAAATAGGGGTTGGAAGGCGATTCACGTGGTATAATTGATAGGTTTTCACCCTTTTTCTTTCGATTTTCAGGGGGGCATGTGTCCGTCGATACTCAAAGCCAGCAATCCGAACTCAAACGGCTGATCATCAAAGGTAAGGAGCAAGGGTTCCTGACCTACCGCGAGATCAACGATCACCTCCCGGAAGATATGAACGACACCGACCAGATCGAGACGGTCGTCAACATGATCAACGACCTCGGGATCGAGGTCTACGACGCGGCGCCTGACGCTGATACGCTTCTTCTGAAGACCGCCAACAGCGACGACGAGGAGGTCGTCGAAGAGGCCGAAGCCGTGCTGACCACGGCGGTCGAAAGCGAGTTTGGCCGAACGACCGATCCCGTGCGGATGTATATGCGCGAGATGGGCACCGTTGAACTGCTCACTCGCCAGGATGAGATCCGGCTGGCGAAGCGGATCGAAGACGGCATTCGCCAAAGCGTGAGCGCGATTGCATGCGCTCCGATCGTCATCTCAGAACTCGTCCGTCTTGCCGACAACGTTGAAGAAAGCAAGATGAAACTGACAGAGTTGCTCGTTGGTTTTATTGACCTCAACGAACTGGACGCGGCAATCCCTGAACCCGTTATTCCCGGCTCCGGGGATGACGATAACGACGATAATGCCAATGCTGGTCCTCAAGGTCCAGATCCAGATGAATTCAAAGAACGTTTTGAACGCATTCGCAAGGGCCTGAAAAGTCTCGAGCGCTGCCGTACTCGCTACGGTATTGGCGCTCCGCAGATGGAAAAATATCAATCCAAACTTTCAACGGAGTTGATGGAGATCCGGCTTGTGCCGCGACAGATCGATTACCTTTCTCAGGTGATGCGTGAAATCGTCGACGAAGTGCGCAAGCTGGAAAAAGAGATCATCAAAATCTGTGTGCAAAAAGCCCGGGTCAGCCGCAAGACCTTTATCTCCAAGTTTGTGGGCAAGGAATCTGAGCTTTTCTGGATTCGCAGCATGATGCGCGGCAAAGAAGGTAACAAGGACATGCTCAAAGCCCATGCAGACGAGCTCGAAAACCTGCGCGACAAGCTTGAAAATCTTGAGAATATCACCGGACTGCGCATCCATCAGATCAAGGATGTCAGCAAGCGGATGAACATCGGCGAAGCCAAAGCCCGCCGCGCCAAAAAAGAAATGATCGAGGCAAACCTGCGTCTCGTCATCTCTATCGCCAAAAAGTACACCAACCGTGGCCTGCAGTTCCTTGACCTGATTCAGGAGGGCAACATCGGCTTGATGAAAGCGGTGGATAAGTTTGAGTACCGCCGCGGCTACAAGTTCTCGACCTACGCAACCTGGTGGATCCGACAGGCGATCACCCGATCGATTGCCGATCAGGCGCGGACTATCCGTATTCCGGTACACATGATTGAGACCATCAATAAGCTCAATCGTGTGTCACGACAGATTCTTCAAGAGAAGGGTCGCGAGGCTTTACCCGAAGAACTGGCAGAGCGCATGGATATGCCAGAAAACAAGATCCTGAAGGTGCTGAAAATCGCCAAAGAACCGATCTCGATGGAAACGCCCATCGGTGATGACGAAGATTCTCACTTGGGAGACTTCATCGAGGACAAAAACATCCTCGCGCCCGAGGATGCCGCTCTGACGTCAGGCCTGACCGGTGCGACTGAGTCCATTCTTGATAGCCTCACCGAGCGCGAATCCAAAGTTATCCGGATGCGCTTTGGCATCGGGCTGAATACCGACCACACGCTGGAAGAAGTCGGCAAACAGTTTGATGTCACCCGAGAGCGTATACGACAGATTGAAGCCAAGGCGCTCAGAAAGATGCGCCACCCGACCCGCTCGGAAAAACTCAGAAGTTATCTCGACTGATACAGTCCAGCCGACTGTAAAACCCCGGACAACGCTCCGGGGTTTTCTTTTGGAGCACGGCCCGCTAATTGACTCTGATTCTTGCGTTACTGTCGCAAGTAGGGTCTCTTGGCCGGGCGGATCAGAAGCGTCAGGATAAACCCTAACACTGCGACAGCCGATGCCACTCCTGACAGCCGGTAAAGCATCCGCCAGACCCGGTTCGCCTTTTTGGTGATCGAGAAATCGGTCACATAGATTGTCTCGCACGCGCCATTTCCGGTGTCGGTCCGTGAAATGCTGGTGCCGCGGTCAAAACCAATCGCTACGTTCTGATAATTTGCCAGGACACCCTTGATCCTGACCTCATCACCCGGGGCTGCACGCATGATTTTATGGTGCAAATCCAGCTCGTCTGTTAACAGATGATTGTTTGATAGCTGATCGCCTCTGAACCTCTTGCCCGTCTTGCGGTCGGGCGCCTTAAAAAAACACGTCCAAGGCCCACTGTCGTAACGTAACTTGCGAAATACCCCAGACGTTATGTTTTGGCCCCAAACAACACACAGATCCTTGACGTTCAGAAAATCTTTCCATTTCCGATGGTGGTAGATATCGCCGAAAGATCCACTCTCATAATCTGTCACGACCACCCCGCTCAATTCATATTCGAACAGTGGTGTTACCGTATAAGTCTGGTTATTCACCTTTGTCTCAAAGGGCGACTTCTGGGTTGGGGTTTGCCTTGGCTCAACCAGCACAGCATCGCTGAAGAACCCTGGGTCGGGCAGCTTTTCTTTTTGAAAGAAGGAGATCGCCAGCACCGTGAGTGATGCCAAGAGCATCAGCCTAAAGAGGCGCTCCAACTGATCAAAAAACATATTACCAGCAGACCGATGGGCCTAAGAAAGTGCGACCTTGTATTCCTGAATGGTGTTTCCGCCATCAACCACAATAAGCTGGCCGGTGACGTAGCTTGCCTCTTCACTTGCAAGAAACACTGCAACATGGCCCACTTCCTCAGGAGTCCCTGGCCTTCCCACGGGGGTAAACTGTCCAGCGGTCACTTCGTCCTCTCCGCTTGATCCAGTATGAATCCAGCCGGGGCCGACACAATTGACCGTAATATTCTTGGAGCCCGTCTCAATCGCCAGCGAACGCGCCATGCCCAGCATCCCGGCCTTGGCGGTGCCGTAGACGGTACTGCCATGAATCCCTACAACCGGGCCCGTCACAGACGAGATATGCACTATCCGGCCGTAAGTATTTGTCATCATTGACGGCAGTACGGCACGGGTCATCATGAAAGCGCTGGTGAGGCTCATATCAATGCTGTAGCGCCACTTCTCATCACTGACCTCATGCAATGGCGAGCTTGGCTCATCTCGACCGATCTGCACCATGCCCGCATTATTGATCAGGATATCGATTGGCCCGAGCGTCTTTTCGACCTCTGCCGCCAAGCCCGCGACGGCATCTGCCTCGGTAAGATCGGCAGGAGACGCAAACACCCCGCTCTTGCTGCCGCCCAGTTCCTCGCATCGTTCATGGATGCGGTCCGTGGTCGAGGAGATTGCGACTTGTGCGCCAGCCGCCTTAAGCAGTTTCGCTATCGCAAAACCAATCCCTGTCTCGCTCCCCGCACCGGTCACCAAAGCAACCCGATTTGCAACGCCTCCCATCTGATCCTCCTTGTATACTGAGCCTATCGTCGGCATGATCCCGGCAGTATAGAAGCCGATCTTTAAGCTATCGATTAATCATGTCTTTGAACAATCACTCCTTATACCATCACAGGGGCGATTGAAAATTGAACCGGAGAGAATAATGGAATTCAGCAGTGAGATTGGCGCAGTCCAGCGCCGGATGGCACAAACCCAGGAAGGTGTCGGCCGTCGCAAGGCCACCTTCGAGGCTCTGAATGTCGCGGTCGGGCAGCAGATCCTGGATGTTGGCTGCGGTGGCGGTCATCTCCTTAAGGATCTTGCGCTTTCAGTGGGAACTGACGGGCGTGTCGTCGGGCTGGATCCAAGCGATCAGCAGATCGCTGCGGCGACCGACCACTGCCAAGGACTCGACAATGTCAGCTTTAGCAAAGACTCCGCAACTGCCCTGTCTTTTTCAGATGGTGAATTTGACGGTATCGCTTCGATACAGGTGCTTGAGTACATCGATAATGTGGACAGCGCGATCGCGGAAATCCGACGGATCCTCAAACCCGGCGGGCGGCTCTCCACCGTCTCCGTGCTTTGGGATCATTGGCACTTCCATGGGCCTGATCCTGTGCTGAACCGGAGAATGCACGACGCATTTAAGGCGCACTGCTTTCATCAGATGCTACCGCTGGAGATGCCTGCCAAACTCGCCCGGCATGGCTTTGCGGGTGCTCATTGCACGCCAATGGGATTTCTGAACAACAGCCTGCACCACAACTCTTTTGCCTATCTGGCTTCCAGGCTCTTCACACACTTTGCTTTGGGACAAGGAATTCCTGAGGAAGACGTTACCAGTTGGCGCGAACAGCTCGATCAGGCAGAGAGTGACGGGCGATTCGGTTTTGTCAGCGTTCCCGTACTGACAACTGCCATAGCGGCCTGACGCTCCGGCCCGTGTGCGCCAGAGATATGCCTACTTGGTAAAGAGGACGCCGACGCCAAGCACTACCAAAGCCACGCCCAGCATCTGGCGCCAGCCGAATGGCTCGCTCAGAAAAGCCACAGACACAATAAATAAACGCGATCACTACGGTCCCGCACACAATAACGGGGATTGCCGTGCTGGCAGGAATCGTCTGACGCAAGCCTGTTCCCGAGAAAAGGTAAAAGTAGCCGATTTCGGCAATGCCGATGCAGATACCCGAAAGCACTGCCCATTTGTATGACGCCGGGGGGATCGCGAATGTCTGCCCGCCGCGTATAAAGAGGTAGGCCGCAAAGATCAGCGACACGACCAGGGCTGCCGTTTGTAGGCTGATCGTCGCCAGAATGGTGGTCGTCACCGTGCCGGCTGCATGATCTCCTGAGACTTTGACGAACAGGTTGTAGCCCGCGTACATAAGCGTGATCAACAACAAAAGCATCCATGCGTTCATCCAAGTTCTCCCTGAATCGCCTTTAGAGCATAGTCACTCTAGAACCGTTCCTAACAACTCTAAAGGAGTGGAAATGCTTCTGCAGAACTTTCTCGACCACAGATTTTTTAGACGATCCCAAAGAACTCAAAGATCAGTTTGATATAATTTTGTCCGGTTTACATTTCACAAAGAAAACGCATCGGGCCTGTAGCTCAGTTGGTTAGAGCAGTGGACTCATAATCCATTGGTCGAAGGTTCGAGTCCTTCCGGGCCCACCATTTTTACTGCTTTACTTCAGGCGAATAAAGGTGTAATCGAGGTTGCAGCCAGGTTTTCTCATCTAGTACACTCGCCGTATGAAAAAGATTCTTCTCGTTTCTGTGTGCGCTCTGTTTCTATCCGGGTGTTTGCTGTAAGAGACTGATGCGTCGAACCCCAACGTCCAGTTTGGGGTTTCCTATTGCGCTTGTAAGTGATGCCCAGACGTTTCGGGTGTCTGTCTTACATGGAAAAATTCTCCTAGTTAGCACAAAGGTTTCTTTGTACGCGTCGGGGCCGAAAGACAAAACCCAATAAGAACTCCGACAAGGTAGCCTGTAAAAAATCCCGCAATACCTGCAACAAAGCCCTGCCATTTCTTACAAATAATAAATGCAGGTAAGTCACTAACAGTTAGAACCAAAATAAAAGTGATACCTGATAAAAGGCCACCCATTACGTCACTCCCAACATCCCACTAACACCGTAAAGGTTTCGGCCTTTTCTACGATGTCTGGGAGTTTGAGCATTTACTGAAATTCACTGACTATCTACTGACTCCACAAATAAATTCCTACTATTCGTCCAAGGGTTAACCTGGCCGTTTGTCAAAAGCGGGTATGTCGTCAGGAATGTGATGAAAAGCCTGCTTGTCGCAGGTAAATATGGCGGCCCCGGGAGTAAATACTGACGGATCGTCCAGGGTGCCGACCTTGATCACGATCGAGCCGGGTCGTTTTGGTGTCTCTGTGGCGAGACTCGTGCCACAGGTCTCGCAGAAATAACGGGTGACTGGGCTATCCAGATCTGGCCGGCGAAAAGACTTCATCTCGCCTTGAGTTAATTTGAAAGCGTCAAGCGGGAAGATCATCAAGGCATTGGGATTGCCACCGCTGATGTACTGGCATTCCCGACAGTGGCAGTGCAAAGCGGCCTGTGCTTTGCCCTGGATCTCGTAACGCACATCCTTGCAATAACAGCCCCCGGTAAGTTTCATGCTTTCCTCCGTTGCTGGTGATGGGTGC
>CENU01089117.1_pt1 | contig 31476 bp, 29 predicted proteins | sample 361331 | NCBI WGS metagenome assembly CENU01 (sample SAMEA2619766, study PRJEB7988) | marine metagenome | isolation source: saline water (ENVO:00002010), including | reverse complement strand
CTCTTTATTCCCCTGACCATGTTTCTGCGCTCTCTCGGTTCATGGGGCAACGGCTACTACATGACCTATTCCGGGATCTACGTGGTGCAGAAACTGCAGGCCGAGGTCTTCAGCAAAGTGCAGCGTCTGCCCCTGGCCTTTTTTCAACGTCGTAAAACGGGTGAACTGCAAGCGGCGATTATGGGCTATCCCAATGAGATCAAGCGGGTAATCGTTGATATGAGTAACGACCTGGTGAAGCAGCCGCTGACTCTGCTCTCTGCCGTAGGCTTCATGATCTACAAGTCTTTGACCAGTGAGAGTTTCTTTATTGCAGCTATTGGTGTTCTTAGTGTTCCACTGCTGGTTTTTCCGATTCGTCGAATTGGTCGTTATCTGGCCAAGCGCTCTCAGCAACTTGTGCAGAAAGGGGAGACCCTTTCCTCCTGGACGATTGAGTCGATCCAGTCACCGGTAGAAACCCGCGCCTACAATTTGGAGGATCGCCAAATCAGTCGCTTTGTTCAGCAGTTGCGCGACATTTTCAAACTATCGATGAAGAGCACCCGCTCCGGGCTGCTGATTTCTCCCAGTATTGAATTTGTTGCCAGTGCCGGACTCGCTTTAGCACTCTTTCTCGGGGTGCGTACAGGGATGAGCCAAGCGGAATTCCTCGCTCTCGGTGTGGCCCTCTATATGGCTTACAGCCCAATTAAAAAGATCGGGCGCATCCATGGGCAACTCAAGCAGCTTGAAGCCCCATTAAATCGTCTCGAATCTGTTCTTCAGGCGGAAGAGACCGTTCGTTCTCCGGATAATCCAGTAGCCTTGCCGCAACCCCCGCGTGGGGAGATCGTCTTCGAGGGTGTCGACTTCGCGTACGAGTCCGATAAGCCAGTCCTCCGCGACATCAACGTGACGATCCCGGCCGGGCAGAGCGTCGGCCTAGTCGGCGCTAGCGGTGCCGGTAAGTCCACCTTCGTTAGCATGGTCCTCCGCCTTTACGACCCGGTTCGGGGCCGCATTCTGCTGGACGGTATTGACCTGCGGGAACTGAATCTCGAAGCGCTACGCGCCAACATCGCTTATGTCCCGCAGATGCCCCTGCTCTTTAACCAGAGCGTGCGTGACAACATTCGCGTCGGTCGGCCCGAGGCCAACGAGGCTGCCATCGAGGAAGCCGCCCGTCAGGCCAACGCACTCGACTTTATCCGCGATCTTCCTGAGGGCTTCGATACCGTTCTTAGTGAACGAGGGAACTCCCTCTCCGGCGGCCAGCGCCAGCGGATCGCCATTGCCAGGGCCTTCCTCAAGAACGCTCCCATACTCATACTGGATGAGGCCACCTCGGCGTTGGATAATCAGGTAGATGCTGAGATTCAACGGGCGCTAGATGAATTGAGTGAAGGGCGAACGACGCTTGTTATTGCGCACCGAATGAACACATTGGAATCTATCGAGCGTCGTCTCTATTTTGAGCATGGTCAGATTACTGGTGATGGTAACCACATGCTGCTTGTCCAATCTAGTTTGGGATATAAGCAATTGGTACAATTAAAAACTTAAATTGTCTTGATTTTACTGGTATTGTTATAGGAGAGTTTAAAATAATCGTGGGACTTTATAAGAAAATCGCGAATCACTTTTTGAAGCGAGTGAGTGATGAGGAACTCTCTGAATTGATTTCGAAATTTGGAACTACGAAATCCTTACTTCCTGAGACATTACTACGGGAAATAGATGTGCATGGGCAAAAGTTTCAGGTATCACATCATTGGTTTTGGGACCAATATGATGAATCTGGCTGGGAACCAAATACTTATTCAACTTTAAAGAAATATTTAAATGAAGAAACTAAATTTGTGGATATTGGGGCTTGGGTTGGGCTTACGTCAATGTGGGCTAATACTCTTGGTGTAAAGCAGGTTTATGCGATCGAAGCTAATCCTAAAAGCTATGAGTTGCTACTTAGAACAATAAATAATAATACAAATTTATTGTCCACAGTAGAGTTAACTAATGTATGCATAACGGATAAAGACGAAGAATTTGTTAGATTTGGGCGAGATCTTTCGAGTGCATCCAGACTAGATATAACTGGGGAATATCAAGTTAAGACTTCGAGATTAAAGACTTACATCGATCAAAGGGCGCTGAAAGAGAATTTGTTTATTAAAGTAGATATAGAGGGAGCAGAACTTTCAATTCTACAAGATTTGCACGAAATACTTTGCGGGAGAAACAAGGCATTTATGGCACTTCATCCAACTTTTTGGTCTGATAAACAATCAGGACATGATTTGATACTTGATTTCTTAAAGGATTTCTCAGTTTATAATGACGCAGGTGTAATCCTAGACCTAGACGAGCTTAGTGCAATGATACTGACCAAGGATGAGTACCCTTCTTGGGGCACACCGCATGGCAATTTTTTTGAAATATTGATTGAATCAAAAGATCACTAATAATGAAGAAGAAACTGGTAGTTCATCTAGCAGAGACGCCACTTGCTGGTGCTCCTATACGTATTGTAAATGCGCTAAATCTGTATACGAATTATGAAGCAAGGTTGATAAACTTTAATCCTCAATGTTATGGTAGCAGAACTTATCCGGAAGACATTAATTGGCAGAATGAAAATCAAGCTGGTGAAGCAATGCGTCTAATAAATGATGCTGATATTTTTCACGTCCATCATCCGATAAAAGTTAATTCAATACATAATGTATTTAAACTTAAATTCACAGAAGTAAACCCAAACGCAAAATTTCTTTTCCAGTTTGGGTCAAATAAGAATCACTTTGATAAAGATAAGATTGAATATATTGATAATATGCATTTTGGAAAAAGTGTAATAATACATTGTGCAGAAAGGGATTATATGGGTTATTCAAACCTGCCAAATATAATTAATTGTTACGACAAAATCTTGAGTCCATTAGATACATCAAACGAATTACCAGTAGTCTTTTATTCGCCGTCCAGTCCTTATGGGGTAGCGGAAAAAAGATGGAATTCAAAGGGGAAGCCAGAGGTTCTTAAGATGCTAAGAAAGATTCAGCGGAAGGTTGATTTCGAGATTTGCCTCGTTGAGTCTGTTCCCTATGAAGAGTGTATGGAACTAAAGCGAAAGTCAGACATTGTAATTGATGACATAACTACTGGTTCGTTCCACCTTACCTCGCTTGAGGGGTTGTCAATGGGTAAGCCTACTGTTTCATATCTAGACTCCAGAACAGTATCAGTGCTCACTAGCTTCACGGGATCCAGGGATCTGCCTTTTGTGAACGTGAGAATAAAGGAACTGGCGCCAGTCCTAATCGAGCTTTTGAATGATCCAAGTTTAAGAAGAGCTGTTGGGGGATATTCACGGCGCTGGATAGAGGAATATTATTCTCCTGAAATTAACGTACGTCATTATGAAAAACTTTACGAACGCATCTTGCATGGAGATCAGAATACGCTTGCGGATGACGATTTTGAAGCTAAGGATTTCTTGTACCGGAAGGTAAATGACTGCATTTGGGAAGAGTACTTTAAGGAAGATATAATAAAGCATAGGATTCTTAAGAAAATCTTCTAGTTAGTAATCTTTTTACTCTATGTTAAAATCAATTCAACTGACTTGAGGATCAAAATGCGGTATCTGCTCTTTGGGATAGGTTCAATTCATTCGGTTTTTATTTTATTATGAAATTCACATTTCTATGAGGTTTTATGACATACAGAGATTCAAAAACAAGCATAAGGGTAAGACCTTCGTATTATTTGGATCAGGCCCAACACTACTTGATTGGAAAAACAGTTATTGTGAAGACGCGATCAATATAGGCTGCAATACGGTGTTCATGCACAAGCCTGATTTGGATTATTATTTTATTCAGGATTCCGGTGCGGTTACTAAATCTCCTAATTGTTACTTGAAATCAAGGGAGGAGTACGATCATTATCGACCGAAAATTGAGAAATTTTACGGATTATCCTTAAGAGAAAGCAGGGTGAAGATTTTTCAAAAATCAAAAAACTATTTTAATATATTATCTGTTCTTGGATCGAAAAACGTAAAGTATTTAGATCATTCGATGAGGTGTGAGTGGGCGAGGGAAGGTGGAGCAAAAATTTACTCAGTCGTAAAGGATGAGCATTACCTGCATAATATTTGCAGTCATCCATTTTATGAATTGAATTCAGTCATTTTTTCATGTGCGCAGTTTGCTCTTCTGGCGGGTGCTAAAAGAATTATATTCGTTGGTTGTGACATTACCAATGGTATAAGAGTGGGTGAGGGTGAAATTCACGATGATTATCGGTTGAATGATTTAGTGGGAAAGTGGAAAATGTTTAAGAAATCGGTTTGTGGATTGGGTAGAAAAAGCAATCATATTGATCTACTAGTGTTCAAGCCTGTGGGCCTTTGCGGCGTTCTTGATCATTTTGCACCGCATTAACCGTATTTCGTTCATGAGGGCGTTTAGCATATGTACTAGTGATTATCTCAGGGAAGCTGTTTTTTGTTTAAACAGTTTGCCTGATGATGTTGAAAAAACCATATGGATAGCGGATAAAATAAAACCTACGCTGGGCGAGTATGAAGGTATACTTATCCGATTTGTCGAAGACTATTTAATTGGTCGAAATGAAAGAAATCGAATTAATTATGATAATTTTGAGTATGTCTGCAGTTTAAGACCATTTATTTCTCTGATCATGCTTCAAGAGGGTCAATGTGACAACATACTTATGTATTGTGATACTGACTTATGTTTCTATGATGATCCGTCAAAAATAGAATTTCCAGTCGATAAAAAATTTCTGATTTTTCCTCACTTTATTGAGCCTCCCGTCGGGTATCAGCCGAATTCCGAATTGGATATAAATCAAGCTGGTTTGTTTAATAGTGGAATTTTTATGTTACGAGCTTGTGATCAAGTTTTTGTTATTCTGGAATGGTGGGACGGTCATCTTCAAGAAAAGTGTCAAAACAAAAAGCAAGAGGGAATGTTTGTAGATCAGATTTGGTTGAACTATATTCCTTTGTATTTTCCTGAAAGCGTGTTTGTATCTAGGCAGGATGGAGTAAATGTAGGACATTGGAATTTACACCAGTGTAAAATTCAAAAGTCAGATAACAAATGGATATGTAATGGTAGTCCTCTAATTTGCTTTCATTTTAGCGGTTTTTCCATCCGATCTCCTGAAATTATTAGTAAGCATCAAACTAGATGGAATTTTTCCAATTATCCCTCATTGAAGTTACTTTTTGCGGAATACGCTTCAGGTTTATCAGAAGTAAATGTTTCTATAAAGAAAGACATTAAGGTTTATTTTGTATCTGATATATTTACTGGTGATCGCGCTGGGATATACCGATACAGTTTTGAACTGGCCAAAAGGTTGCTTGACGATCCCTCGGTCGATTTGCGGTTTATTAAAGGCTACACAAATACAGATATAAATAAGCTCGACCTAGAATTAAAATTGATTTTTGGTGCAAATGTAAGAGTCCAGAGAAAGTTTTCCTTGTTGGGGCTTTTTAATTATGACTTTTACAAAAATAACTTCATCGAGCGTGCATTTCTCAAAGCTAGAGCAGCTGTCTCGTCTCAAAGAAATTTTCACCGTATTTTTGTTCGCGAATTGCTCAGGTTTATATTGAGGCTAATTAGGACTATTGGTTTTTTCAAGAAAAGGATTGAACCAGAATCAGTATTATTTGTCCCATATTTACCGCCATCCGATGGCTTTTCAGTGTGTAATTCTACTCTAGTCGTTAGGGTAGTCCATGATATTATTCCAATACTACATCCTGAGTATTTCAATTCAAGCGAATTCTTTATTAAATCGATGAATGATATCCACCTTGCATCGATTATATTTACTGTTTCTGTACATACTAAATCTGATTTAATCAAACATTTCCCCTTGGTGGAAAGCAGTAAGGTTTTTCCTATTCCTATCGCGGCATCAGAAAAATTCCATCCTCTGTACTCTGACTGTTCTATTCGAGAAGTAAAAATAAAGTATGATATTCCCGTGGATTCTGATTATGTTTTTACGGTATGCACAATTGAGCCTCGTAAGAACCACATCAACTTATTGAAAGCTTGGGCACTTGCTTTCAATGGTCTCAAGCTGAATAACCCTAAGCTCGTAGTCGCTGGTCGAATCGGATGGGGTGATGTTTTTAATTCCGAGCTAGAATCTCTTCGCGAGGATCTTGGTGATTCTGTACTTTTTACTGGTTTTGTTGAAGATGAGGATTTGCCTTTGCTTTATTTGGGTAGTAGATTTAGCATTTACGCTAGTTTGTACGAAGGTTTTGGTATCCCCGTTCTTGAAAGCATGTGCTGTGGGCGATTCTGCTTAACATCTAATGTATCTTCCATGCCTGAGATTACCGGTGATGATGTACCTTTAGTAAATCCTTGCTCTGTTGAAAATATCACTAGTCAAATCTTGTTACTTGCGAACAACTCCAGTTATCTTTCTGAACTTGAGTGTAAAGCGTTGGAGAGATCAAAATTATTCAGTTGGAACAGCACGTATGGACAGACGATGGATGTTTTAAGGGATTTCATTGTAGATGAGAAGTTACCATAACAGCATATTTTATCTCATCATCAACAGCTATGGCAAAGGTGGTGCTGAGTCGGCTAATGTTCATTTGGCAAATGCTTTGGCTGCTCTCGGTAAAGATGTTCACTTGATCATTCTCAAGGGATCTAGCAGGCCAAATAACATGCATCATAATGTAATGCTGCATAGTTTCCACCTAGATGCTTTAAGTGCACGTCATGTGAGTTCTGGTAAAGATGCTGCAGTTCTTAAGATGGCAGGTTTGATTGAAGAGACTTCTATTGTTGGCAGTACTATCCTTTCTTATGCCGTGATCTCCAGTTTGCCACTAGCTAATAAAATTTGTTCTTTTTTGGAACCTTCCAAAGTTTACTATTGGTTACACTTTCCTGTAACCTACAGCGATTTAAAAGGCAGAAACTGGTTTCGGAGATTTTACAGGAAACTACGTCTGAAGCGTTTATACATGGGCAGAAATATCATCTGCCCTTCCTTCGGCGTGCTGGAAGATTTTGATAGCTTATTTCCTGAAGGCATCTACAGGAAGGCTAAAGTCATTTACAACCCGGTGGATTTGTTTAAAATATTTACTCTCTCGAGTGACACAACTTCTGCCAAGGTAGGACCAAATCCATTTTTTCTTCATGCCGCTAGATTCGTACCCCAGAAAAGGCATGATCGATTAATATACGCATATAAGCTTTTTTTAGAGAAGACCGCTGCTCAGATCGATCTAGTTTGCATTGGTGATGGGATGCTTTTCGATGAAAATATGAAACTGGTTGCAGAACTCGGCTTGAATGATCGCGTTCACTTTCTAGGTTTTCAGAAGAACCCTTTCCCTTTCATGTCTAAGGCGAAGGCTTTAATTTTGAGTTCTGATTTCGAGGCAATGGGAATGGTCTTAGTTGAGTCACTTTCGCTGGGCACTCCATGTGTATCGACAAATTGTCCGCATGGGCCCAATGAAATTTTAATTGATGACTTGGAACAATGTCTTACTCAAATGAATCCTGAATCGCTGGCGGATGGCATGCTCCGGGTCTGGGAGAATCCGCCGGATGTCTCTGGTTATGACCTCAGTCGATTTGATCCGAAGGTTGTGGCTCAGCAGTATATTGATTTTCTGCAGGCAGGATGATTCTTTTTAATGTAGCTTATGGGAGGGCTAGCGGTGGGCTTCGTGCGATGGCGGAAGCCTATGAGTCGATTTTATCGAATTCATCGACTACGGTATATGGTTTTCGAGTCGGTTCAAAGGGATCAACAAAGCAATCCGGTTTACGTTTTATTCCTTCATCCGGACATTTTAACCCGGTGGGTTGTCTATTGGCTTTGTTTTACCTGTTCCAACTGCGGCCAGATGTCGTCATCTGTCACTGCACACGTTCCTTGTCATTGTTTTTTCTACCCTGTCGTTTGTTGGGCATTCCTACAGTTGGGGTGACACACAATGACAAGCTACAGCGTTTTACCAAAGCGGACTACATGATCGCGTTTTCTTCGGTCTTGGAATCGAAGCTTCTTGATTTGGGCTTTGCCAGGGAGCGCATTCGTATACTTCCGAATCCGGTATCATCATCCATTGGTGATGTATCAAAAAAACGATTTTCCGATCGTTCCGACGTTACCTCCCTACGATTGGGTTTTCTCGCTCGTTTGGAGGCTCGAAAAGGGGCGCATCTGGCGATTGAAACGCTTTCCTGCTTAGAGGGTCGTTCGATAGATTCGCATCTATTGCTCGGTGGTGAGGGAGAGGAAAAAGTTTCACTGCTAGAGCAGGTGTCATCTTTAAGACTTGAGGAGCGGGTGGATTTACTTGGCTGGGTGAATGATCCGGATACGTTTTTTTCAGAGATCGATTTGTTTCTGGTGCCGAGCAACTACGAATCGTTTGGGCTGACGATCGTGGAAGCCTTTGCACGCCGGGTACCGGTCATTACCAGCCGTTTTTATTGTTTTGCGGATAATTTCTTCACGGATCGGGTGAATTGTGTCCTAGCGGCAGATTGCAGTGCGGAATCGTTTGCCGAAGCGGTTCAGTGGTGCGTGGAGAATCCCGATCAAGTGGAGGCCATTACGAATCGAGCAGAGAGTGATTTTTATGAGCACTTTGCCGCCGATAAGGTGGCAGAAAAACTGCATGGTTTTTTCAAAGAGATAGTGGAAACGACCCGGCAATGAGTGGGTAGACATTCACCTGGACCACTGGTATACTTTTTGGATGAGTTGCAGGATTTCTTTTTGCTCCAGCTTTGCATCCTTGAACTGTTTAATTTTTTTCTGTCTGCCAAGGATTGACCAGAGTGCTTTTTCCAGATGATGAAATAGGCTTGGTTTAAGTCGTATCATTTCTTCCGACCAATGCTCTGCGATGTGACTTAGGTTTTGCTCCTCCGAATCCTCTTGTGCCGCGATGGCGCTATGGAAGCAGACGGCGCGCAGGAGGCTTTGGTGTGTGGCTGCCTCCCAGGGCTTTGGATTACTGATAAAGTGGACATTTGCGGCTTCCTTTAGCTCGGCAAGTTGGCGGTTGTGCTTAGCCAAAAAATTGTAGCGCGGCTTGAGAAGGTGAAATTGCCCTGCAAGATAGCTATTCAAGAGTGTCTGGTCGTGCTTGAACTTTTTCTTTCCGGGGTAGCGTTGGTGGGCAATCGAAGGATCCAATTGTTCGGTATAAAGAATAAAATCAGCATGGTTGAATCGTTCTAGGTCAAAGATCAGGTAACCACCGTTGAGATAGGGCGCATGGGGTGCGGCTTTGGGATTGAGGAGTCCTACATAGTGATCCGAAGCCAGTGTTGCGGGGCCATCCTGTACAGCGGCGAGGGGATGCCCGGATGCTTCGAGTTCCTCAATAGCATCGCTTAGTTGGGTAAAATGCAGCATGTCTGCATCGGCAAAGACAAGATAACGCGATTTTGCCAAGGGAGGCGCTTCAAGAAAAGCGTAGGTAGCATAGCTGCCCCAGTGGGGAGGGAAGACTCGCCAGCGTTGAAGTTTGGACTGAATGGACTCAAAGGTGAGCTGGATTGAGCGCTGAAGACCGAAATCTACGAGTGCTTCTTTGAGTTGACGGCAGTAGCCCTCTGGCAGGCCACAGTCCATGAGGATACAATGGAGTGGGGCAAAGGCACGATTGGCCAGTATGAATGACTTATAGAGTGGCTCGAGCCCGTACTGGAAGCCGTCATCGGCAGCGGTAACAAAAGTTAAGGACTTGTCATGCATAGTGGATACGACATATCCATGTAGAGTTATTCGTCGGATAACAAGCAATCATCCGGCGGGCTTCCTCGTTTATAGTATTATGACTGTCCTTCCGCTACCGATATCCTGTTATATCCGCACAAAGAACGAGGCGGATCGAATTAGGGAGACGATTCGTGCGGCCCTGCAGGTTTGCCAAGAGGTAGTCGTGGTTGATTCTGGTTCTACGGATGATACGGTTACCATAGCGGAAAATGAAGGTGCCCGAGTTGTGGAGCAGCTATGGCTAGGCAATGGTCGACAAAAACGGGTGGGGGAGGACGCCTGTACAAATCATTGGCTTTTGGATATCGATGCAGACGAAATCGTGACCAAGGCGTTGGCAGAAGAAATACGGGAGCTTTTCCAGCAGGGGGAGCCGGAACTATCTGCCTATCAGTTCAGAATTGTTACGGAGCCACCACTGGGTAAGACCTGGACGAACTGTTGCATAGCTCGACGAATCAAACTCTATGACCGGAGGCGTCATCGCATTCCGGATCATATGGCATGGGATCAGTTTCAGCTCGACCGCTCGGAAAGAGCAGGCCGTTTACAAGGTGCTCTTTTGCATTATTCATTTCGTCATATTGGCGATATGATGCAGAAGATGAATCGTGTAAGTTCGGTTCGCGCCTCAGAAAAGAAATTGAAAAGCGGTCCAGTATTGGCGCTTCGTGTATTCTGCTTTCTCCCGGTTTATTTTTTCCGCAACTACATCAAAAGAGCTCTTTGGCGACGTGGCGTTTACGGTTTTGCCAGTGCAATGGTTTTGGCCATCGGACGCTGGTTAACGGATGTAAAAATGTTTGAGATTCGCTCCGGATTAAAGGCTGATGATAAGTAAGGATTTTATCGTATCTACGCTGCATGGATTCATTCGCTAAAAAAGTTGTTCATCTGGTAGGTACTGCGTCTGGCTGGGGAGGTTTGGAGCGTGCCGCTGTTGAGGTGGTGACCGAGCAGGCACGCCGGGGAATGGATGTTGTGCTGGTAGCGAGCCGTGATGTCTGTGATCGATTGCCGGATGGTGTTGTCGGTGTGCCGTTTGATTTTAGTGCATCGAGAAGGAGCCCTTTTATGATTTGGCGTCTACGGCAAGCGGTTAAACAATTGCGTCCGGAAATATTGCATCTGCATGCGAACAAAGCAGCGGCGATCGGCAAATGCCTTCGTTTTTTCCTGCCGGGTGTAAAAACAGTGGCAACTATTCAAAATACGAAGCGTTCTGTTGCCTGCTTTCGAGGTCATGATGCGGTCATTGCGGTTAGTCGTATGGCAGGTCAAAGCCTCGGAGGGTTATCTCATGAGGTAATTTGGAACGCAATTCCGAGGCCGAATCCTTACCCGTCTCCAGCGGATCTGCCTGTAAAAGGAGAGGACCGTGTTACGTTGGCAGCTTATGGGCGTTTCGTCGAAGCAAAGGGTTTTGATTTGTTACTTGAGGCGATTGCCCCTCTTGAAGGGGTGGATCTTTGGTTAGTGGGGGACGGTAAACTTAGCGAGGCGATCGGGGCACAGGTGGAAACTCTCGGATTGGCCGATCGGGTCTGGATGCCGGGGTTTCGAACAGATGCGGAATCAATCGTTGCGCAGGCCGATCTTTTCCTGCTGCCCTCTCGGCATGAGGGTTTTCCTTTCACGCTGGTAGAAATGTTACATCGGGAGAAGTTGGTCATTGCCAGTAAGGTAGCCGGCGCTGAAGAAATATTGCCCGATGCCTGCTTGGTGGAGATAGGCGATATTGCGGGCCTGCGTGAGCGGATTCTCTGGGCAATGGATAATATAGAGGCAATGGATCGTCTGATGCGACCGGTATTTGAATTGGCAAAGCAAAATTTAGAAATTGGTTGTTGTTGTGATCGTATTGATTTGATCTACAGAAACTCATTGCAGATGGCTTAACCTGTCCGGATGCCTTCAATACACTACCCCTACACTAGATGAAGAACCAGCGCCCTGAAGGTAAGCGTCAAACAGAGCTGAATCTAAAACGTCTGCTCTGGCTTTGGACCGGTTGGCATCTCATCGTATGGACTCTTTTGCCGCTCTTCTGCAATACTTGTCTGCCCCTGGATTGTATCGAGGCGGTCTCATGGGGTTCCGAATGGGAGTGGGGCTATGACAAGCATCCTCCACTGAGCGGTTGGATGGCAGAGCTTTTTTCTGAGCGGATGGGGGATGCGGGGGTGTATTTATTGAGCCAGTTGTGTGTCGTTTTGGCCGGTTGGGGCATTTACCATTTAGCCTTATTGCTCAAGTTGGATGCGGTGCGGGCAGTATTGGCTGTTCTGCTATTGGAGTGTATTTACTTTTATACCTACAGTAGCGTGGAGTTTAACGTAAATATACTGCAGCTTCCTTTCTGGTCTTGGGCTTGGTTCTTTGCCATTCATGCTCTGAGGAACGACAAGATGCTCTCGTGGATTGGCTTGGGTGTCTGTGTTGGACTGGGCGCCCTGACCAAGTATATAGCCGTTTTCCTCTTGATTCCATTATTTGCTTATTGGTGGCAACGCGGCCGACTTCCTGAGGTCCTCCGAAAGCCGGGCCTTTGGCTGGCCGGACTGGTCTCTTTACTCCTTTTTACCCCGCATTTATTATGGATGCAGAATAATAATTGGGTCACGCTGACCTATGGCCTACGGCGTACAGGAAGCGATGCTGCTCTTTGGTTGAATCACTTTTGGCACCCGCTCGAGTATGCTCTGACAAATATCGGAATCCTATTGCCTTTGCTTATATTGGCATGGATGGGCCGCAGGAAACAGGAGGGATTACGGGGTAATGTACCGCGTGGTTCATTTGCTTTGTTTATTTCGGTCTACCTATTCATGGCAGTATTATCCCTCCTGACGGGAATTGCTCCGGTGACAATGTGGGCGGTGCCGTTACCTCTTGCGGTCGGTATTTGGATGGTCCCCCGGTTTTTTCTACTGCGCATACGGAAGACAGTCTATGCGTTCGTTATCTTTATGGGCTTGGTCTCTGTTGCGGCGTACAGCATCGTTTACGGTTTGGGGCCGATCATTCGGGATAAGCCGCATCGGGTGAATTATCCCGGCCCTGCGATTGCTGCTGAGGTGGAGTCTGCTTGGCATATCGCCTATGGCAGAGATCTAGATTATGTGGTGGCAGACGAATGGCTCGGAGGCATCGTCAATCATTATGGTGACGACGATGCATCGGTTATGATACGTGGCTTAGTGGCGCGTTCTGCATACCTCGACGATCAAATGGTCCGAGAATACGGTGGTGTCGTGCTCTGGCTCAAAGCGCGAGACGCCACTGATGATCTAACGGTATCGATTGAGCGTGCTTTTCCAGATTTGAATGCTCGTTTTCAGGATATTGAAATACAGTCGGACCTTATTATTCCCTGGCCCCGGCGAATCGATGGGAAGGCAGGTCGCTATGGGCTGGCCTTTATTCCAGGGAAGTCGTAAATCAACCAACGATGAATCCGAAACTAAGTGTTGTAGCGCCGGTTTATAACGAATCACAGGGAATCCGTCAGTTTATTGATGCGGTTGCCGAAGTCATGGTTCGCTTGGGCGAATCCTGGGAGCTTGTCCTGATCAATGACGGTTCTTCAGACAGCAGCTTGGATATTGTACTAGAGTTGCAGGCGACGATTCCGGAAATTGTGTTGGTCGATTTATCAAGAAATTTTGGCCATCAGGCGGCCGTTACGGCAGCGATTGACTATGCGACGGGGGATGCCGTCATCGTAATGGATGCGGATATGCAGGACCCGCCGGAAGTGATTCCGGAGTTGGTGGCGGCTTGGCAATCCGGTGGAGAAGTTGTTTTTGCCCGTCGGACGACCCGGGCAGAAACAGGTTTGCGCCGACTTGGTTTTGAGCTCTTCCATAAGTTTTTCCGCTATGTGATTGATTTTTCGATTCCACCTAATGTGGGGGTATTCTCTCTTCTCGACCGTACTGCGGTTAATCACCTGAAAGAGCTGCCCGAGAGGAATCGTTTTCTACCCGGTTTGTATACGTGGGTCGGTTTCCGTCGCGAGTTTGTTGATTATTCACGTAAGGATCGTAGTAGTGGTGAACCGAAGCAAAGTTTACGGGATTTATCTGAGTATGCCTTGGATGCAGTTCTTAGCTTTTCCTACAAGCCAATCCGATTACTCGGAGCACTGGGGCTGTGCACTGCGGCAATGGCATTTATCATTGCTGCTTTTTTTACCTTCAAACGTCTGCTTGGCTATGAAGTCGCTTTTACCGGATTCACCACATTGGTTATTTTAATCAGTCTTCTGGGGGGGGCTATTTTGGTCGGCTTGTCTCTGGTTGGGGAATATGTAGCCCGTATATACGACGAGGTGAAAAGCCGGCCGGCTTATATTGTGCGTGATGTGCATCGCACGCATACAAAATAATGCGGATCTTCCGTAATCCAAGAAGATGTAGGCGATGATTTGATCGATCCTGACAAACGATCGAATAGACTAGTTCATCCCGATGGAATCGTCACCAAGTTCACCTTTAAGCTGATTATCCAGTCGCAGCCTTTCGATTTCTGAATGCATAAACGCTTCAAAGCGTTGGTAGCGTAGCAGTATTTCCGTCGTTTCAAGTAGCTCTTGTTTGAGTGGGCCGGGTGGACAAAGCGAATAGATGGAGAGGTCAAGAATGGCTTCAGGATCACTAATACTGCCCAAGAACTCCGGGACTTCACTGGGAATCGATGCTCCCTGTTGAATGAGTGAGTGGACTAGATCGAGTACGGACCCACGGATTGACTCGATCGTTTCAGACGGGCCTCCCGGTTCGCTTTGGATTTGTACGATCCGGGCTTTGCGGAAAGGTGTTTCACTGGTAATCGTTTCGAGGCGAACACGAGCCAGTCCTTGCAGGACAAGATTGGATGTGCCGTCTTCATTGGTGCGGCAAGCGCGGATAACGCCAATACCGGCTATTTTGTGTGGCAATCCCTTTTCTTTGTTTTCCGGGTTGCTATCATCCAGCGCGGCGACGGCAAAAATGCGATCACTCGCCAGTACTTCGGTGAGCATCTCGCGGTAACGCGGCTCAAAGATGTGTAGTGGCATGACTGCCTGTGGAAAGAGAACACTCCCGCCCAGGGTCATGACGGGCACTTCCCTCGGTATTTCAATTTCTTGCTTTTCCATGCGGTGCAAAACTCCAATTCAATTTATTGCCATTGATCCGGATGTAAGCGATGTGGATCCGGTTTTTCATTTTCCGCATAGTAGACGGCCATTCGAAAAAAGCGAATCCGATCGGCCGGAATTCCGCTTGTTTTGCGACTGGCTTCTTCAAATAATACTTCCGGCGCGCGTCCCTTCAGTTCAAATATATCGCGTATCCCCAAGTCTAGCAGGTTCCTGGCTGCTTCTACATTCATCCGTGGAATTCGCATTAAAGGTGACTGCAGGGCCTCGTAGTCTACTTTCTTCTTCCGCTTGGTCGGCTGTATCATTATTTCGCATTTAAGTCGGGCTTCCCCTGAATGAAAACAAACAATTCCAAAAATGTTCCTATGGCATGTGACAAAGTGAGACAGATCCGAGCCTGTGGAGTGACAGTTTGTGTGCCATACTGACTCTTTTGCGGGTGTTGTTTGCTTGGTATTGTAGTACGTAAATTATGTATACTGTTGAATAAAAGCATTTTATATAATCCTAAGAAATGCGGCATCGCATGTGCTAAGTGATGGCATGAGTAAAATCCTAGGTATTGATCTTGGAACAACGAATTCCTGCATGTCCGTCATGGAAGGGGGAGAACCGGTTGTTATTCCAAACGCAGAAGGTGCGCGCACAACTCCATCAGTCGTCGCATTTGCCAAAAACGGGGAGCGACTGGTTGGGCAGGCGGCTAAACGCCAGGCTGTGACCAATCCCAACAATACGATTTTCTCGGCCAAGCGTTTTATCGGCCGGAAGTTTGATGAAGTACAGGAAGAGTCCGCTTCCTTGCCCTATAAGATTGTTTCCGGAAAAAACGGGGATGCCTACATCGAGGCAGAGGTGGAAGGAAAAACGGAGCAATTTGCGCCTGAACAGATAGCCGCAATGGTGCTACAGAAGCTTAAGTCCGACGCTGAGGCCTATCTTGGCGAAAGCGTAACCGAAGCGGTGATTACAGTGCCTGCCTACTTTAATGATGCGCAGCGTCAAGCGACCAAGGATGCAGGACAGATTGCCGGTCTGGAGGTAAAGCGTATCATTAATGAACCGACTGCAGCGGCGTTGGCTTACGGATTGGAAAAAGGGCAGGATGAAGTGATCGCAGTCTATGACTTGGGTGGTGGCACGTTTGATATTTCTATTCTGGAGATCGGTGACGGTGTCTTTGAAGTTAAGGCTACCAATGGGGATACGCACCTAGGCGGTGACAACTGGGATACTGCCTTGATCGATTATCTGATTGATGAGTTTAAGAAAGAGCAGGGGATGGATCTTCGTTCCGACAAGATGGCCCTACAGCGTCTAAAGGAAGAAGGTGAAAAGGCAAAAATTGCCCTTTCATCGACACAGAGTACCGACATCAATCTGCCTTTTATCACGGCCGATGCGTCGGGCCCCAAGCACCTGAATATTACGCTGACCCGCGCTAATTTGGAGCAAATCTGTGATGGGCTGTATCAGCGCACCGCGGGACCTTTCAAGGCATGTTTGGAGGATTCCGGACACTCGGCCTCTGAGATCGGCGAGCTTGTTCTGGTTGGTGGTATGACTCGTTCTCCCAAGGTTGTTGAATTGGCCAAAGGATTGGCTGGCAAAGCACCTCACCAAGGGGTCAACCCCGATGAAGTTGTTGCTATCGGCGCAGCGATTCAGGGAGGAGTTCTACAGGGTGATGTACGTGATGTGCTTCTACTGGATGTGACTCCGCTGACTCTTGCTATCGAAACTGCCGGTGCAGTGGCCACACCGATGATCGAACGCAATACGACTATTCCAACCAAGAAGAGCCAGACATTTTCGACTTACGCGGACAATCAGACAGCCGTCGATATCAAGGTTTTACAAGGTGAGCGCCCGATGGCCAAAGATAACAAGACGCTTGGTACTTTCCGCCTGGACGGCATCCCCGCAGCCGCCCGTGGTGTGCCTCAAGTTGAAGTTACCTTCGATATCGATGCCAATGGTATCCTCAATGTGAGTGCAAAGGATCAGGGAACCGGCAAAGAACAGAAGATAACCATATCAGGATCTTCCGGCTTGGATAAAGATGAAGTCGAGAAGCTCAAGCGTGAGGCTGAAGCACACGCCGCGGAGGACGAGCAACTCAAATCAAAAGTTGAAGCACGCAACGAATTGGATACGCTTGTCTACCAGTCCGAGAAGCAAATCTCCGAGCTGGGCGAAAAGATTCCTGCCGATAAAAAGGCAGCCTTGGAAGAAGCGATCAAAGAGGGTAAGGCGGTTCTCGAAAATCAGGATGCGGATATCGACGCGCTGAAAGCACCGAAGGAAAAGATTACCGAAATAATGCAGTCTTTTGCGGAGGAGATGTACAGTCAGGCCGCAGCCGAAGGAGACGCTGCTGCCGGCGCGGGTACTAATAACACAGACTCCTCTGAGCCAAAACAGGCTGAAGGGGAGACCGTGGATGCGGATTTCGAAGTCGTCGATGAAGACGAAAAGAAGTAGCCGATTGAAAGATCTATAATCATTCCGGCCAGCTTGCTGGAACCACTATACAAAAAACGTAAAATTCTTTATTCACACAAAAAACCATATGAAAATCAAACCACTCGGAGAACGTGTGCTACTTAAGCGCATTGAAGAAGATGAACAAATCCGCGGCGGAATCATTATTCCTGACTCCGCCAAGGAAAAGTCTCAGGAGGCCGAAGTTGTCGCCCTGGGAACCGGCAAGAAGGACGATGTGCCTTTCTTCGTAAAAGTCGGTGACAAAGTGCTTCTGCCACAATACGGCGGTACCCCCGTCAAGGTTGATGGCGTCGAGTATATTCTCGTCGAGGAAGACAGCTTGCTGGGTGTCATCGCCTAAATCACAGACAATCGTTTTAAACTATAATCAATAATCCATACAATAATGGCTAAACAAATTCTCTTCGACGAAGCCGCTCGCAAAAAAATTCTGAGCGGTGTGGAAACTCTCTCCAAAGCAGTCAAGGTGACACTCGGCCCCAAGGGTCGTAATGTACTCCTTGATAAAAAGTTTGGTGCACCCACCGTGACAAAAGACGGTGTGACCGTAGCAAAGGAAATCGATCTATCGGATCCCTATGAAAACATGGGCGCACAGATGGTGCGGGAAGTGGCTTCTAAGACAGCCGATTCTGCTGGCGATGGTACGACCACAGCAACGGTTCTGGCAGAAGCGGTATATCGTGAAGGTATCAAAAACGTGGCTGCTGGCGCTAACCCAATCTACCTCAAGCGTGGCATTGATCACGCTGTAGCAGCTGCCTCTGCCGCTTTTGCGAAACAGAGCAAAAAGGTTAAGGACCGCGAAGAAATTCGTCAGGTAGCGACAGTTTCCGCCAACTGGGACACTGAAATTGGTGATATTATCGCTGAAGCAATGGACCGAGTCGGCAAGGACGGCACGATTACTGTAGAAGAAGCGAAGTCTATCGAAACCTCTCTTGAGGTGGTTGAGGGCATGCAGTTTGATAAGGGCTACCTAAGCCCCTATTTCTGCACCAATGCGGAAGCGCAGGAAGTCAACTTCGAGGACGCGCATATCCTGATCCACGAGAAGAAGATCTCCAATTTGAATGAGATACTACCGCTTCTCCAAAATGTAGCGAAGACAAACAAGCCGCTTCTTATCATCGCAGAAGATGTGGAAGGCGAAGCGCTTGCCGCATTGGTCGTGAATAAGTTGCGTGGAACCTTGAATGTAGCTGCAGTTAAGGCACCCGGATTTGGTGATCGTCGTAAAGCTATGCTAGAAGACATCGCGGTACTTACCGGAGGTCGCTGCATTACGGAAGACCTTGGTATTAAACTGGAGAACGTCCAAATCAGTGACCTAGGCAAAGCCAAGCGTATTAACGTCGACAAGGAAAACACCGTGATTGTGGAAGGCGCTGGCAAGAGTTCGGACATACAGGGCCGAGTGAAGCTGATTCGCCGTCAGATCGACGAAACTACATCCGACTACGATCGCGAGAAGCTCCAAGAGCGTCTTGCCAAGATCGCCGGCGGTGTTGCTGTGATCAATGTTGGTGCGCAGACTGAGCCGGAAATGAAGGAGAAGAAGGACCGCGTTGATGACGCGCTTCACGCGACTCGTGCTGCGGTTGAAGAAGGCATTCTTCCAGGTGGTGGTGTGGCTCTGCTTCGCTCCGCTAAGGCCATCGAAACGTCTTCAACCGAGCTTGAAGGCGATGAGCAACTAGGTGCTTTGATTGTACGTCGTGCAATCGAATCTCCGCTCCGTCAACTCTGCTTGAATGCCGGTGTCGAGGGTTCCCTCGTGGTTTCCGAAGTGCTCAAGGCCAAGGGTGCCAAGGGCTACAATGTAGCTACCGGTGAATACGTTGACTTGCTCGCTGAGGGCATCGTGGATCCGGCCATGGTGACGCGTACTGCATTGCAGAACGCAGGTTCTGTCGCTGGTTTGCTCCTGACCACAGAGTGCATGATCACCGATGAACCGGAAGAAGGCGGCTCGGCTCCAGCTATGCCTGATATGGGCGGTATGGGCGGCATGGGTGGCATGATGTAGTCGTCCTGCTCTATAACTCCATTCTTTACACGAGCCTCCCGGTTATGACCGGGGGGCTTTTTTATGTCGCTCGGTAGGATTCAGAAAAATAAATCTTCACCCTTGGGTCGCATCCATCATAGTCACTTGCGATGGCACAACTATCCGAAATTATTGATTTTTGCGACAGGCGTATTCGTCTCAAGGAGATCCGGGACTTTGAGGGTGCCTACAACGGCTTGCAGATTGAAAACAACGGTGAGGTAGGCAAAATCGGTGCGGCAGTCGATGCGAGCCTCGCTTCATTTGAGCAAGCCATCGGCGAAGGTATTGATTTTCTTATCTGTCACCATGGTCTCTTTTGGAATCCTCCGATCCCTCTAGTCGGTACAGATTATAAGAAGGTACAGCTTGCGATGGACAGTAATCTGGCTGTCTACGGGGCACATCTCCCGCTCGATTGTCATCCGGAGATAGGGAATAATGCATTACTGGCTGATGCGCTTGGGTTGTCCAAGTTGAGTAGCTTTTTGCCTTACGAGGGCAATGACATCGCCTGTATTGCCAGTGCGCCGGAAGATGGGCGCGCCGGTTTGGCTAAACGATTACAAGTCCTTTTCCCAAAATCTTACCAGGCCATTGAATACGGCAGTGCCCAACCGGAACGCATTGCTATTCTGACAGGTAGCGGGCAGAGTGCAGTGCCACAGTTGCGAGCCAATGGTATAGATACTCTGATTACCGGTGAATTGCGACAGCATCACTTTACCATGGCGCAGGAACAAGGACTCAATCTATATCCGTGCGGCCACTATGCGACCGAAGTCTTCGGCGTACAGGCTCTTGCTTCAGAGGTGGCTGCCCGGTTCGGAATCGAATGGGCCTTTCTCGACCAACCCTGTCCACTCTGATTTCGTGCTGGATTCAGGGCCAGCCTTGAGTCAATCATAGACCCATCATGAAACGTATTTTTATCGTCAATGGTCCCAATCTTGACCGTCTGGGTGTACGCGAACCATCCATCTACGGCAATGCTACCCTTGCCGACCTGGAGAACCGTCTAAGCAAAGAGGCGGAAGCTCTGGGCGTGGAGCTTACCTTTTATCAGTCCAACCATGAAGGCTTCCTCATTGATGAGATGAACAAGCAATTTAGTGAAGGCAATGTATTCGGGTTGATCGTAAACCCGGGCGCACTGACACATACTAGTTTGGCGCTGCGTGACTGCCTGGCGGGGATAGATCTTCCGATTATCGAGGTACACATTAGCAATATTTACCAGCGAGAGGAAATACGTCGTCACTCAATTACAGCGGAAGCTTGTCTGGGTGTGATTTCCGGTCTTGGCTTTGATGGATATACAGCGGCTTTGCGCCACTTGGCTTCTTTAGATTCCGTCTAAGCAGTCATTCAGACCGATCCTTTAGATCAGGTAAGTAAGCGTGCAAGTTCTTCAAGGTCACCAACCTGTGCACGCAGGTTACTGACTTCGCCCAGACCTCCGAGAGTATTCTCAAAGAGCTCACGTTTATTCCGCTTTAGTTGCTGAATGCGTTCTTCCACCGTTCCCTGTGTGATCATGCGGTAGACAAAGACCTGCTTTTGTTGCCCGATGCGGTGTACCCGATCGATTGCTTGATTTTCTACCGCCGGGTTCCACCAGGGATCGAGCAAAAATACATAGTCGGCTGCATTCAGGGTAATACCAGTACCCCCGGCACGTAGGCTAACCAGCATGATCGCCGGGCCCTTCTCGTTTTGAAATTGCTCGACCGGCTTCCCGCGGTCACGGGTGTTCCCTGTTAGGGTGAGCAAAGCAGCCTGTGGGAAGCGTTCTGCAATGTGTGGCTTAAGTCGCTGGAGCAACTGTACGAACTGACTGAATACGACTACTTTGCGCTGACCATCTTTGCGCAGGGCCTCTTCTAAATGGCTCATCAGCGCCTGTGCTTTTCCGCTGTGTTCGATGGCTGAGTCAGAGTCCATACCAGGGAGTAGACCGGGGTCGCAGCAGGCTTGACGCAGACGAGTGAGTAAAGTCAGGAAATTCATCGTCTGTCCCTGAGTCGCCTTGCTGAAGTCATCCCCCATCTCTTCGTGGCCCTTGTTTAAGAGGGAATCATATGCGGCTCGTTGACGATCGGTTATGGGGCAGATCAGATCGATCTCCATCTTAGGTGGTAGTTCGCGGCTGACATTTTCCTTGAGGCGACGGAGGAGAAAGGGCGCGATTTGTTGGCGTATGCGTTTCTCAAATTGTGCCAGTCGGTCGGGGTCGATCTCTTTGGCTGCCATTTCAAATTGTTTTCGTTTGCCGAGGAGGCCGGGCATGAGAAAGCGGAAGAGAGTCCACAGGTCGAGCAGGCGGTTTTCAATAGGAGTACCGGTCAGGGCGATCCTACATTCTGCCTGAATTGAGCAGCAGGCCTGTGTTATCTTCGCTTCCGGATTTTTAATCTGCTGGGCCTCGTCGAGTACGGCGTAGCCAAACTCAATCGCATCCAGACGCTGCTTGTGTCGGCGCAGTTGTGAATAACTGGCGATCCAGAGGATCTCTCCGGTACCATTGACGGCCTCTTCGAATAAATGGTTACTGCCGAGAACAGATGTGGTGAGATTCGGATACCATCTTTTAGCCTCACCTTGCCAGACAGGAACAACGCTGGCAGGGCATACGATTAGATTGTGTTTCCCGGCAATCGGATTTGTTTGCAGAAGCGTTAGAATTTGTAGCGTCTTGCCCAGCCCCATCTCGTCAGCCAGTAGCCCGTGACAATTATGGCGACGCAGGTTAGCTAACCAGGAAACGCCAAAGGCCTGATAGGGCCGGAGGAATTCTGGAAGCTTTTCGCTCTGTTCGGATTCACCGGCTTCTTCCAATGAAGTGTACCAATGCCGCAATTCTTTATCGAGATTTAGTTCAGCACTTCGCTCTGCGAAAAGAGAGAATACCATATAGCGCGGCCAACTGTTGTCTCCGTTTACGGATGCGACCTGCCAATCGTTTAGAGTCTCGGATTGTTCTTCTGTGATGCGTACGAGACCAAAGCCTTTGACTACGTGGGCACCGTGGCGGGCCTTGGCCAGTCGGGTGGTGGCATCGTTGTCCAGCCATTGTTGCCCTGATCGGAAACGCCAGTCGAGCTGCACTCGATCGCGACCGCTTTGCTGGACATGACCGACCAGATCAACGTTTCGCAGGCCTCGAGCCATACGTCTTGCTTCCTCGTCGAGTTCAACGCGACGAAAAGCTTCTCTCCAGGTGGCGAGTTCGCCGGTCAAAAAGGCGGCAATTTTCTCTGCATCGTCGAGGAGAAAATCTTTCTTATGTGAGCGATAGGTAAAGCCGGCTTGTCGTGCTTTGACTGTTAGACGAACAAGTGACTCGCGCTCTGCCTCGCTTAATTCCGCCTGTGGATCTTTTTTTATGACAGTTTCACGAAATGAGTCCTTATCAATCCAGTCTGCCGTAAGACAGAGACCTGCAGGGATACCAGTAAAGCAAGGGCAGAGGGCGCGCGCTTTCTCTTTTTTAGTGGGCCTTGCCTTGGGCGATTTCGAAGCATTCCACGAGGCTTTGGCGTCAGTTCTCTTTACTTCTTCCTCCGTCTCTGTGGCCTGTGGTACTGGCTTTTTTTTGGGAAACTGCGGAAGCGGTGAAATTTCATCCGCGATCAATTCTTCTATTTCATAAAGTCCGGCGACGGCGACTGCTTGTCCTATTTTAGTATTGTCTGTTGAGGAACGGACGGATGGGCCGTTGGCACCCCATTCAATGACAGAGTAACAGGTATCTTTGCGGTCAAAGGAACAATGCACGATGGCTTCCTCTTGTCCCAGTTCCAGACCAGAGATGAGCCCTTCCCGGTAGATTGATTGGCCCTCTTTTAAGGTTTCCAGGGCAAATCGGGTTTCCCAATCAAAGCCCACATTCTCGAACCAGGTCTCTAGTGCGATCGGGTTGTAGACACGGCTGGATCTGTTTGGGGGCATAAGAATGAAACGAACCAGATAACTATTCAAATCGTTCTTCTAGCGGCAAGGGTTTTCAATCCAACTTTTCAAAAAATCGGAGTAATACGCTACCAAGCAGAAGTTGCAGACTATGGTACACGAGTATCGGAACGTAGAGAATAGCGGGTATTTCAGCTAGGCCTGAACCGGCCAGTAGGGTCGCCAAGAGAGGCAACCCAGTAGCCAGTGATTTTTGGCTGGCACAAAAGAAGGCAGCTGGGCGGCAGTCATTTTCGATCTGCAACCAGCGCTGACTCCACCAGACCATTCCACTAACCAGCAATAACAATAGAGCACTGCAAAGGACTGTTGTGATTAATTGTGTGGGCGTGAGTTGATCAAAACCACCGCTCTGCGTGCTTTTTGCAAATGCATTGTAGACCAACCAAAGAATCAACCCGGGGCACAACCATGTCGTTCTCGAGGATACGGTGACGGCAAACTTCGGCAAAATGTGCTGGGTCAATTGACCGATGAGCAGGGGTAGGGCAATAAGTAAGCCGAGTTGACTGATCACGGGTAGAAGAGAGATTTGGCTACCACTAGAGATTCCGAGGAAAAAGAGCCCCGCGATGGGCACCCAGAAGACGGCAAACAAGTTCGAATAAACGGTGGAGAAGATCGCTTTAGCGGTATTCCCACCGGAGGCAGCAGTCAGGGCAATGGCGGAGGCGATGGTTGTTGGTAGAATGGAGAGCAGATAAAAACCTAGTTGCAAGTCCGGCCCAATCCATAACCCGGCAGAGAGTACCAGTGCTGCAGTCACTAAGGGAAAGATAAGGAAGTTCCAGCTCAGGACAAAAGCGTGCAGTCGTATCGGATGACGGCCACGCAGCAGGTCTTCCGAGGGTAAGGCCAGCCCCTGTCGTAGGAAAATTAGCCAGATGGCAAGGTGGGTCAAAGAGAGGCCGAATTGATGGGACAGATTTACCCCAAAGTCGGGGCTTTTCAGCCCCGCCAGCACAGACAAAAATAGTGCATAGAGAAAACCGTACTTTTTTACATGCATACAAGTAAATGACGTCCACGGTATAGATTTATCGAAGTGAAAAACAGACAAAAGAAGAAAAACATCTATCGATCTGAATCGATCATAAGAGACGTTTAAATGATGCGTGTTCGATCCTAAAAAAACTAGGTTATAGCTTATTTATTGGGTGGCGTTGTGACCAGTAGTCAGCCCTTCCGTATGTTTCAGTCTTTTTCTTTTACTGCATCACACTCATAGAGTGTCTATATTGTGTACTGCGCTACAGAGCTGGTTCAAAGGCGATGGCAATGAGATCCGAGTCTGCATGATAACGCGTTATTAGATACAGGTCAGTTCTCTGATAGGACCCATGCTTGGCTGCATCGATAAATTCGATGTACAAATCTTCCAGCCCGTCCCTATTGAAGTCTCCCCGATTTATTACCCGTACCCGGTAGTACCAATCCGACATCTCTATTTCGAGTAAGCCCTTTGCAGCCTTCGTCGGAGCTATGCCCAAATCGCAGAAATATCGTATGCTTTGACTCCTAAGGGGGCCGAATGAGTTGCGGAAGCTGGCCAAGTCGAGTCGCTCATAGACAAAGTACTCAAGGCCTTGCTCCGGAATAAGAGATGGCTGTGGGCTAAGAGCCGGTTCGGTTATAAAACAGGCCTGCAAACTTATTGAAGCGGCGCTGAGCAAACTCGTACAGCGTGCCCAAAACTTAACTGATGCCATCCGGCATGGGAGGGGCGAAAAGGTAAAGACCTTCATTGAAACACTTCAAATTCGTCTTCCCGCAGTTTGGCGTTGCCATCGGTTTGGAGGATCCAGAGCTCGCGTAGGATTACACCCCGTGCTTGATTCATCTTCCAATCGGCAGTGAGTTCCGCGCTGCAGGAGTCGATTATCTTGTACTTGGGGTCGATGTATTCCACCTCAGACAGGCCATCCTCAATTAACTTTTGCCAGAAGGCTTGTATCGACTGCCTCCCTATATAGGTGCCAAAGGGCCGTGCGATCATCGTTGCGTTCGCTTCGTAGCAATTGGCGCAGGCTTCCGCATCGCCCGCATTAAAGGCTTGCTGCCAAGAGCTGCTCGCTCCTTTTACCGCATCAATCAGTCTGTTTTTGTGGCTTCCCTCCATTGCTGCTCTCTTCCTGCAATTTCCTACGAACTAGGTGCTTGTACTTTTGACGACACCTGTTTTCTACTTATAGTTCATTTGTTAATAAATTAACTTGGTATGTGTACGCTCGGAGAAACGAAGGATAGTGGTCTATTATGGAAAAAATAGTCGCTATTTTTCAGACCTTCTTTGTCTGGTTGTATTCCCAACTCTCTGCGCCGGATATTTATATTCAGTTAGCGCTGTTGGTCGTGGCCTTTGTGGTCGCTTGGTCGCTTTATCGGTTATTTCATAAAGTACTGGCGCAGAGCATTGAGCGCCTGCCTTTTCCAGAACGCTTCAAGCAGGCACTGCACAATCTGCAATCGCTTCTTATCCTAGCGCTGACGATACTCCTCCTCTTTCCCATTCAGGTGCTCTCCGCACAGGGGGTGATCGCCCTCGATTTTACGATCGGTTCCGCTGCAGTTTCCCTGCTCTTGGCCTGGATTGTCGTTCGTGTACTTGTGCAGTTTATTCAAAATAATGCCTTACGAAGTCTTCTCGTGCCGGTCATTTGGTTGATCGCCGCTCTCAGCATACTCGGTGTCATGGAAGAAGTGTCCGCTGTACTGGATGCGGCGGGTATCGATATCGGAGAACAGCGTATTTCCGCGTTGACGGTGACGAAGGGCCTCATGGCGGTGTTTTTGCTGACGTACTTTGCCAACCTCGTTTCCAGTTTGTTGGAAAATAAAGTAAACCGCACGCAATCCTTCAGCAACGTTTCTAAGGTATTGGTGGTGAAGACGATTCGTATAAGCTTAATCACTCTGGCTATTCTGGTCGGGGTGACCACGGCGGGTATCGATCTCTCCCTGCTTGCCGTCTTTTCCGGTGCTCTTGGCCTGGGTATCGGTTTTGGTTTGCAGAAGGGCATTTCCAATCTCTTTAGCGGTTTTCTACTACTCCTTGATAAGTCGATTAAACCGGGGGATGTTATCGAGCTTCAAAATGGTGCTTTCGGTTGGGTCGCTCATATGGGCGGACGCTTTACCGAAATTGTAACCCGCGATAACAAATCCTTTCTCATTCCGAATGAGGATTTTATTACCCAGCCAGTTGTTAATTGGTCACATGGAAATTCCTTGATACGGATTGAAGTTAAGTTCGGTGTTTCCTACGAGAGTGATCCCCGCTTCGTGAAGCAGTTGGTGGAGAAAGCTGCCTGTAAGCCGGACCGTGTGGTCGCGCATCCAGCGCCGGTTTGTCATATTGTTTCCTTCGGTGACAGTTCGGTTGATTTCAGTCTTCGTTTTTGGATTACCGACGCGCAAGAAGGGCTGACCAATATCCGCAGTGCGGTCATGCTGGAGATTTGGGATGCGTTTAAAGCCAACGACATCAATATTCCGTACCCGCATCGGGAAGTGTTCTTACACGAAAAAAAATGATCCGGCTTGATTACAGTTTCGTGCCTGTCTGCTCATAGATTTGAAATCAGTCACAAGCGTGAAGGCCTATGCGGTTTCCTTCAGTATCTAATAGGATAGCTATAAAACCATACTCGCCGATACCGGTACGGTTAAGCAAGACAGTACCATGATTATCGCTGGCACATTGGATTGTGGAGTCGAGATCCGGTGTGGTGAAGTAAATCAGTACCCCATCCTGAGAAGGGATACAAATTTCGCCCTTGATCAGACAACCGGGTGAGCCGGGCGCCTTTTCTTCCATCGGAAACATCGCCAGATCGAAATTTTCCATTCGACTATCTTCTAGTTTCACTTTGAAGACCGTTTCATAAAAAGACTTGGCACGGGCCATATCTGTTACCGGTATTTCAAACCATCCTACGGGGTTGTTTGGTCTACTCATTTTTTATTTCCTCTGAACTGATTCTCTATGTTGATGAGATCTCAAAATATGTCTTTCGCTGGGTCAAGCTACTAAGTAATAGTATTCATCCAATATGGGTTTATATGCCTACATAAATTTGTTTTATATTTAATCTTCAAAGAACCTTACCCGTACTGCTAGTCTGTCCAGATGTCGGATTATGAAGCACGCTTTGGAGCGCTCGGCCGTTTATACGGAGCAGATGGTTTAGCCCGTTTGCAGGCTGCCCGTGTCGCGGTGATTGGTCTGGGCGGAGTGGGTTCCTGGGTTGTTGAGGCTTTAGCCCGTTCCGGTATTGGTGGACTTAACTTGATCGACATGGATGAGGTGTGCCTAAGCAATATAAACCGCCAGTTGCACGCGCTCGGCGGGACGGTCGGTCAGGCTAAGGCGCGTGTTTTGGCCGAGCGAGTTGAGCAGATTTCTCCCGAGTGTCGTGTGCAGATTGAACAGCGGTACTTCACAGAATCGACAGCGGAGGAACTGCTGGCGACTCCCTACCACTGGATTGTCGACGCGATTGATGCGACGAAGCATAAATGTCTCCTCATTGCATTGGCAAGGCAGCGGAGCCTGCCTCTGCTCACTTGTGGCGGCGGGGGCGGTCGGATAGATCCCACCCGTATCCGGGTCAAGGATCTCGCCCGAACAATGAATGATCCGCTGCTTCTACAAGTGCGTAAGCGGCTGCGTCGTGAACATGGATTTCCTAAACTTTCTCGACAAAAGTTTGGTGTGGATTGTGTCTATACCGATGAACTTCCGGTCTTTCCGCAGGCAGACGGTAGTGTTTCCTGCGAGCGAAATGCAGGCGAGGACTATCGTTTAAACTGCGATGCAGGCTTTGGGTCAGCTAGCTTTGTCACAGGCACAATGGGCTTTATTATGGCTGCCGAAGTCGTTCGGCATATCGCTACAGCAAATAACTAAACTCGGTATGCTTGCAGAGCCCTGCGAGTTTACCTAGTCAGTGGGTCACCCATATTCATGAGTGGCAACGGTGCCGGCGATTCACCATTAAGGAAGTAAATTTTGCTCGATGGATTGGCTGAGATTTCTTTCAGCGCTTCCAATGCCTGAATCTGTACATAGGCAGGATTCTTAGCGATAGCATCATTCAACTGCGTAATTTCATAGGCTCGCGCATCGGCCAGAATACGGCGTTGTTCAGCGTCCAGCTCAGCTGCGTCTCGCTTGGCCTGCGCCTCGGCAATGATTTGCTGCTGTTCTGTACGGAACCGCTCTAACTCCGCCTTCTGTTTTTCCACTTCCTGTTCTCGCTCTTTTTTCGACTCAATCGCTCGCGTAATAAAAGGGGGCAGGCTGATATCGCGGATCAGGATATCGAGGCAAATGATGCCGCGCGGTTCCAAATATTCACTCAGGGTATTAAAGATGGATGTTTGCAGGCTCTCCTGGGTCTCTTGTAGGAAGAAATCTTCGGCTCGTACGATGCTCTTCCCCTGCTCACGGACGACAGAGCGCAGTTTGGGTTGGATTTGTACACGTACGGCATCATCAAAAGTTCCGGTCTCTTGAAGAATACGCGGTGCATCTGCCCCGTTGATACGAAATTTGATACTTACATCGACTGAAGTGGTCAACTGATCCTGACTGGGCACCCCGGCAGATTCTTTCAGCTCTTTTTCACGCACATCATAGAAAATAAAGTTATAGAGGGGATTGACCGGCACGTGCATGCCTTCCGGGTAGGGCTGGTCCCGCACATCACCAAAGAGCGTCGCGACCGCTACATGGCCGGCAGGTACGCTGACAAAACTGCGTAAGCCAACAAATACAGCTATAATGAGAAAGATACCAAAGGCTACGCCACTGAATGCTTGTTTATTCATGCGTGCACGATTCACCTTCGGGAGTGTCGAGTCGAGTCTGAAAAGTCCGGATCTTTCGAGGGCTGGACTCTGGTGATTTATCAGCCTAGTACTGCCCCATGGAATTAGATTCCAATGCAGTACACGAACATTTGGAAGCCGAGGCAAAGGCACTCGGTTTTCATGCATTCGGCGTTGCGCCCGTACCATTGGAATTGCGTCGCGATTATTACGAAAAGTGGATTGCCCAAGGGAAACACGGCACGATGGAGTGGATGGAGCGCAATAACGAGCGTCGCTTGCACCCCGAGCACATCCTCCCGGAAGCTCGAAGCATTCTTGTACTGGCAATGAATTACTATCAGCCGGATCCGGACCGAGGGTATCGAATCGCAAAATATTCTCTGGGAGACGACTACCACAACCTGATGCTGCGTCGCTTGAAGAAGCTATGTCGTGTTTTACGTGAAGAGTACGGTGCTGCACAGAAACCCTATGTCGATACCGGGCCGCTTCTGGAGAAACCCATTGCCGAAGCGGCCGGACTTGGCTGGCAGGGCAAGAGTACCATTCTGGTAGAGCCGAAGCGCGGCACTTGGTCTTTTCTTGGAAATATTGTGACTACTCTGGATCTACCCGTAGGGACCCCCGGTAAGGATCGATGCGGATCCTGTACACGGTGTATTGATGTGTGTCCGACAGCAGCGATTACGGCACCCTACCAACTTGACGCGTCCCGTTGTATTTCTTACCTCACGATTGAGCATGACGGGCCGATCCCTCTTGAGTTTCGAAAGGCCATAGGCGACCGGCTTTACGGTTGTGATGAATGTTTGGACGTTTGCCCTTGGAACAAGTGGGCGGTGCCGACAAGTGAGCGCAATTTTGCCCCGCGCACGCTTCCCACTCTTCGTGAGATGCTGGCATGGGACGAGGCGACTTTTACTGAACGGATGCGTGGTTCCCCGATGCGACGTTTGAAGCTGAACCGCTTTCGTCGAAATATTTGTATTGTTTTGGGCAATGCGGGTAGCCGAGAAGATATTCCCGCATTGCAAATTGTGGCTGCAGGCGAAGACCCCGTAGTGGCAGAGCATGCCGAGTGGGCGATCGAGCAGCTTAAGTCGGATTAAGAAGACTGTTGGATCAGTGCGATACCGACAAGTAGTACGCCAATACAGAGGGCCTTTGGCCGAAAGTGTTTCTCCTTGTAGAGAAGGATACCTCCGAGGAAGGCGATGACAACAGCTCCACGCCGAAGGGGGGAGATGACTGCGATTAAAGCGTCCTCTTGGGTTAAGGCGGTAAAGTAGGCGAAGTCAGCGAGGAGGAGGAGTACGCCAATCAACGGGATCGAGCTTCGCCAGTGAAAGTGTGCTCGTGGCCAAACGCCACGCATCCAAAGAATATAAAAGGGGAGCAGGACGACGACGAGATAGAGGGAAAACCAAGCTTGCACAGTCGCCACTGGCAGACCGATGACTTGTAGCAGGTATTTATCGTAGAGAGCGCTGCAGGCACCCAGCAAGGTGGCCACCATCATGCAGCCAATCCATTTATTACGATGCATTTGTATGCCATCCAGTTTGCCGACTAAAGAGAAGGCGTAGAAGGCAGCGAGTACCAGTAGGATACCAAACCATTGCCGGGGGTTGGGCGCTTCCCCGAAAAAGAGGACGGCCAGGAGGATGGTCCAAAGCGGACTAGTTGCACGAATGGGTGCGGCAATCGAGAGCGGTAGTTTTTTCAGGGCGAAATAGCCGAAGAGCCAAGAAGCCCCGACTAAAAGTGACTTGGCGAGGATGAGCAGGTGATCCGAAACGGGAATGACCGTTACCCGAATAATTTCAGGGCAGTGATCTGCTGCGAGTAGGGAAATGAGAATGACCGGAAGCCAGAGAAGCGCCCCGGTAACTGTCCCAAAAAAAAGTACGGGGAGGACTGCATTGCCTTCCAGCGAACGTTTCTTTGCGAGGTCATAAAAACCGAGAAAGAAGGCGGAGACGATACTGAGCCAAATCCAGGTCACAGCCGTAAGTGAAGCTAGTGTTGCCTGCTGGGGGAAGATTCAACTGAAGTTTTTGTTGCGCTGGTTGCAACAGAAGCAATGCTCACTTTACTTCAAAAATCTATGAAAGATGAACTCTTTAGCTCTGTCGGCCGCATCGGGCAAGTC